>Ga0307515_10003665_pt1 | contig 32270 bp, 39 predicted proteins | sample 17_EM_MG_FD_194513 | JGI IMG/M metagenome (GOLD analysis project Ga0307515, IMG submission 194513) | Populus trichocarpa ectomycorrhiza microbial communities from riparian zone in the Pacific Northwest, United States - 17_EM | ecosystem: Host-associated > Plants > Roots > Unclassified | place... | reverse complement strand
ACAACGGCTGCTGAGGAGGTGGGGCTGTGGAAGTTTGCCGACTGTCCAAATTTCGCCGATGCCCATGCAGGTTGTAATATATATAGTTGTATGAATGTTGACCGGTTGCACCAGCTACTGAAGGGCTTATTTAATGATCACACCTGGGAATGGATTGTTAGTTTGCTAAAAGATATTTATGGCCAGGAAAAGGGTTTGGACCTGATAGATGAATGGTTTTCCATAATTCCTCGCTTCTCTAACATACGCCAGTTTGGAGACAAACTTACCCGCATGAAACAATGGACCGGTGCCAAGTACAAGGACATGGTGAAGGTCTCGCTTGCAGCGCTTGCCCCCGTTTCTCAAGGGCATCCCGACCACTTTAAGTTCATGAAATCTGTCACCGACTTCATATTGATTGCCAGCTACCACTCCCACACTGAAACCGCGCTCAAATACCTACAGGATGCGCTTAGTGGCCTCAGCAGCAACATCCACCTCTTCCTACCATACCGCAAGAGCCACAGTATGAGCAAGATACCCAAAATTGATTCCCTTCTCCACTATATCGAATGTATTAGGGAAATGGGCTCTACTGATATCAGTGATACCGAACCATCTGAAGCCGCTCACAAAACCCCCCTCAATGATGGCTACCATTCTTCAAACCAGGTTAACTATATTCCGCAGATGTTACGATGGGAAATGCGCCTATTTCATATCAATTCAAGATTCAGTATTTTACTATATATTGTTAAATCAGATCCCCTCTCGCCGAAGGCAGATATATGCAGATAGCTTGTTTAGGGGGTTTCTCTGGCGTGCAAAAAATTATCACCTGGTTTGATACGTCGCATCAACGGAGAGATGAGCAAACGCAATACGATTGCAACTGTGACATTTCCAGACGGTATCCGCATATCAGAGTTCATTGATGCTCTGATATCATATTTTTCGACATTTCTAGCCGATATGAGCGCCAGTCTAGACCTACGGACCTCTGGATCCCGTGCATTGTGGATTCACTGTCGACAGATATACCGTGCGAATGGCGTCACAGTCTCTATAGAGCAGTGCAATAATCCAGATACGGTGGTAGTTTAAAAGGCAACGTGCGTGAAGACGTGGCGTGGAGATGGCAATCGATTCCACAATATTCTGATTCAAGGAGATCGAGCACCACGAAACCATAGTTGAGTACGTCAACAACACTATTGCCCTGCCAACCTGTTATATGCTTTGCGTTTTTGCGATAGAATCAATACAGGGGTAGCCAACGCAAATGGGAGTGAAATATAGTGGACAGTACATCACGACCTATTTTTCGTAGAGGATTAGGAGAATCTCTCGTCTGCGATGCCAATCAGAACCCATGGATTGATAATGTGTCGAGATGCGCCGCAAAGAGTACGATGCGTTGTAGATGTGGTTTCATTTCTTACACCCGTGCAACTTTTTCTGAGAGGCGAAGATAACCAATACCTACTCAACGAGTACGCATCTTGGGAATCATATAACATGATATGGTAGATTGATCGGATATGTTGGTCTCAACAGCGATGCCAAATATCCAGTGCCGCCTTTGGCACCTTCACACAGCCAATCAGAGCCAGAGTCCATGTCAGAGTCACACTTGTCAGTCACATTTATCGCAGCCGGGGCTGTCAGATCATTTCAGAGCGCACTTGTCAGAGCCATGTTTATCAGAGCCGGGATTGTCCCAGCCTTTCTCAGAGACCTTGTCAAAGACCTTGTCCGAGTTGCACCTGTCAGAGCCACACTTGTCAGGGCAAATTTACTTAGCCAGATAATATACTCTTTAATCCACAAAATGAAAGATTCATTAGATCTAAGATTCAATGGTGGAGGCTCTGAAGGAGAGGTACGTCCAACTAAATCTCCTTGAGAGCCCAACAGAGCCGGAATTCATTGATCGCAGCCGGGATTGTCAGATCTTGTCAGAGCGCAGTTGTCAGAGACAAGTTTATCAGAGCCGGGATTGTCAGAGACCATGTCAGGGACCATGTCATAGCTGCACTTGTCAGGGCCACACTTGTCAGGGCCACATTGATCAGAGCCGGAAATGTCAGAGACTATGTTAGAGCGCGCTTTCATAGACGGGATTATCAGGGACTATGTCAGAGCCACATTAATCAGACCACGATTGTCAGAGACCATATCGGAGCCGCACTTGTCACAGTAGAGCAGTGATGAATACCAGGTAGTTGATGAAGTACCAATCTCATGAGAAAGATATTGATCGTCTCAGGAAGGTAGCATAATGCTGATACCCAAGTCAAACCATGTTATCTTCAGTATGTGCACAATGCCAATAGTTAATGAACATATGTCGAGTGTCTGCTACTGCCGCGCCCAATGTGTTTCCAGATTCAAACAGTGAGCTTCGACAGGGTTATAGAGTTGACTTTGAGATCGCTTCGCTGGAGTGGTAAGAGCTAACGCGGGAGTTGTAGAAGAGTCGAGCTTTGTGTATATATTTAGCTCAACGAACTCTACACCAAAAAAGTAGCATATATGTTGATTAATGACATGATTGCTCTGATATAACACGTAATTGTGACGTATAGTAATTGTATGTGAACACCAACTTCTCGGTATCCGAATCGGTACTAAAAATTGTGTGGATAAGTTCAAACTCTCACTCACGAGATGCCATAATATCTTGCAAACGGTAAAAATGTAACCGAACGTACCATGAAATCCCGTAACTCATGGTAATAACCCCGTAATGTGCCATGGCACGGGGGTAATATCAATAGCATATCGTAGTCCCTCACTAATGGCCATAACAAATCCCGGATACAGTAATGGCAAATCTTTTCCCGCTGTCCCGGAGTAGAGGTTTTGTTGTAGCATTCTTAGGTTGTTGCTGCACGTGATTGCGAGCCTCGCTGCGAAACGCTGCTGTTTGGATTCTACGATTACTGGCGTGGGTGTGAGCCCTGAGTCTCTCATTAATGCCCCCTGTGGGGTCATGGATAGCACGCCCAGGATAGACCTGGCTTGTTGATTGAGGAGAAGCAGGAGGTCGTCTCGCCTGCCTGCTTCACTGGGATCCTACCAAAGCTTGCTCCCATATAGCCCGACAGCCTGGACGCATGCCACCTGGACGGCCCTTACACTGTCTGGTACCACTCCGTAGGTCTTTGTGACGGTTTGGAGTCCAGCTTCTGCTGACCTGGCTTTCTTCAAGCATCGGTTGTGGTGCTCCTGGAGTGTAATGTGTGCATCCATCCAGACGCCGAGCCAGCTTGTCGCCTGTCAGTTGAACCATATGAACCCGTCTCCGACTTGGATCATTGCTGTCCAATTTGGACGGTGGTGTTTGTTGTGGCCTAGTCTACATGTGAATAGTGCCGCGTCTGTGTTTGCAGTGTCGAACTGTAGCCCTCGTCTGCTTGCCCACTCTATGCTCTTCGCAGTGCATCTCTCAAGTATCGTGATGACCAGGTTGACATCGCTTCTAGCCGCCACCCAGCCAAGGTAATCCAAGAAGGATAGCCTTTCAGTTTGTGATACATACTCTTTGACCCATTTGATCAGTTCTGAGGTGTAGATCACAAAGAGGATCGGTAACACAGGTGAGCCCTGCGGAACCCCTGTTTCTACTGGGTGTCTTTCCATGGCATTGCCTTCGATTATCATCTCCACTGTTCTGTTTGAGAGAAAGCTCTCCGTCCATCGTATAAGGTCTCCATCCATTTGCCTGACCTTCATTAAGTTGACTAGCCTTCCTTTTGCCACGCTTGGGATGGCTGCCTTAATGTCCATAGGAAGCACGCCTGTTAGGTGGCCGTGCGTCCATGCTGCACAAGCTCGGTCAAGCATGATGGCCGCTGCGTCGATGGCTGACCGTCCTTTGCTGCTTCCGAATTATCCGTCGCTAAGTAGCCCTCGTCTTTCAGCAACTTCTGACAGCAGTTCAGGGACTACTTTTTCGACCACTCTTCCCGTGCAGCTAAGCAGCGATATGGAGCTGTAGGGCTTCAGCTTTGTATAGTCATCTTCGCCGGGCCTGCGAATGACCACCCCTCTCGCCCGCTTCCATGCCGCTGGGTGCCTTCCATCAGCCAAATGCAAATCGGTCCGGAAGCAATATGCAACCCTCCCAGACACTCCGGGTGACCTCACCAGTGCTTTCAAGTACTTCTAGATGCTCCCAGACCGCCCTGGCACTACGCAATGTGCTCTCAGACTCTACAAGAGCATTCTCAGGTGCTCCTGAAAGCACCCGCAGTTATGGAGGCGCATTCAAGATGCTACGAGATTTGACTAATAGAATAGTCAAATTTTGGAGCTCCTGAGACCACTGCGCAGATCTGAGGGAGACTTGAAGGGCAGGTGAGACCAGTGCACAGCTCGGCGGGAGACTTCGAGAGCAGCCGAGCCCACAGCACAGCACTGCGGGAGACTTAGTGCCATATTCTCACAGCAGTGGTTCTTACACAACCTCAAGGCATTTCGTCTTATCATATTCGTCTTTGTTCCAGTCACAAGATTCACTGCATCATACTATGGCATGCATTATTTAAGTCTCTGTATATATATACATACGGTCAATCTGGCCGCAGATAGTAGTTGAGCATAATTGGAGCAGCACCTGGACACACCCATTGATAGAACTTAGAGATACCCCACTTGGAGGCCATTGTAGTGAAACGATGGAGCAAGAAGGCAGAGAGCCCACCATTAACACTCCGCCGCACCTCTCGCGACATCCAAATGTAATCGATCAGAAACAGCGGTTCTGGTTCGAGGAGAGTATGAATCAAGTAAGGAGATATGATACTACCCAGCGTTGAGGATCCACGCAATTGCGTGGATCCATGACATCTCTCACAGAGCGAGTGAGACCAAAAGTTGGGAAAGAAAGAGTTCGTATTTTCATTGTATGATAAGATGAGATGGAAATGAGATGATGTCTATCTACTCCGGGGTCTGCCCAATATACTCCCTGTCACCCTATACACATCCGTTACCCCTGTATTTCCGTACAACCCCCGTCGTTCCGTAATGATACACCTGAAGGCTGCGATTGTGTGAGTTCGGAGTTGCACCTGGACGCTGTAATCGTGCGAGTTTAGTGATGCAATTTGAGGCTGTGATCAAACGAGTTAGGAGACTCATTTGGAGGCCCTGACCGAGCGAGTTTGACAACGATGATCATGCGAACTTTGAGGCCGAAATTGAGGCTGTTTGAAGATACACTTGGCGCCCGTGATCGAGTGAACTTATAGCTGCACTCTGAGATCGTGATCGAGGGAGTTTGCAGATACACATTGAGGCCCTAATCGTGCGAGTTTTGAGGCCGTAATCGTGCGAGTCCAGCGATACACTTGGAGGCTGGGATAGACCGAGTTTGCAGATGCACTTGGACCCCGTGATCGAGCGAGAATGCAGATGCACTTGGAGGCCGTGATCGAGCGAGAATGGAGGAGTACTAGGAGGAGGTCAGTCTGGAGGCGGTAGTTCGGGAGGGAGGCACGACGGGAGCTGAGACTCAATTCATTCGTTAACTCGTCATTGTGGGAATAGAGAGAATTGAGTACAACATGGTCTGCCGAGAGATCAGAGACTGGCTGGCAGCCAGTCAATACTGGGATGATGCAGTATGCAGTGTATGCTCTACTTGGTTTTAACTCTTGATCATGGCATGGAGAGATAGAGAGCGATGACTTAACTTCGTGTTTTTAGGTGATGGTTGAGTTGAGGACGAGACAGAGAGAGATGAGAGGAGATGAGGGAAATCATCATGAGAAACTGGTATTCCAGTATAACAGCGAAAGTCCGACGAGATCTATTAGAATCTCAGCAGAAGTATTCGAATGAGAAGTATTGCAAGTATAACGATTTCAAGAAGTGTTCGAAAGGCAATCAGATACTGAGGAGCGGATTCGAGAGGAGATATTGTAGTATTCTCATCGATGTCTGAGCAAGTCTAAAGAACTGTGCTCTTACTGGAGAAACAGTATCTATATATACAATAATAAACGGGTGATTGTCCGTGGCCACGGTCACGGATCAATAACCAAAACAGGAAGAGAAACACTCTGCAACTGTACGTAAATGGATAAGAACCGTAAAGAATATAACAGAACAATCTAGGCGCGTTCTTTTAAGATAAGCGCTGATAAATCCCTTTGCCAACGGAACAAAAAAATGGTTCTAGACCAGTTCTAAGCGGAACTTTCGAGACAACCCAAACATAAAGGATAACAACAGTATTAAAAGTTATTAACAAACCACATCATTCTTATCTATAAAGTACCGTCTTATCGTAAGGAGAATACTTAAGAAAGTACAGTATGTGTTAAGAGAAATGTAGATCCTTCCGTATTTTCATTACCCCTTCTGACTTTCATTCAAATCTTTTTGAACAAAAGTGGTCCTTAACATTTCTCGTGATTCTCTTTGTAAGTATATCTGCCAAATTTCCTTCCGAAGGTACATATATAACGGACATATTTCCCAGTTCGATTTGCTCTGGAGTAGAGTGATATGCGATGTCGATATGCTTTGATCGGTCAGTAAGTTTTGGATTCTATGCAACATCTATAGCAGCATTGCTATCGCAAAAGAGAGCTGTAGGAATATCTGTTTTCAATAGCTCCTGAGTTCCACTCTTCAACCAGAGATGATGGTTTGTCGTCATAGCAAGTGGCATATACTCCACCTCGCAGGTCGAGGTAGTCACAGACCGCTGTTTCCGACATCTCCAGGAGATAGTAGCGTTCCCAAGTTGAAATATATATCCAGAAAAGCTTCGTCTCGGATCTAAGCAATTGCCGTAAGATGCATCCGTGTATGCAGTCATTTTGAGTAGTTTATTCCATGGATAAACAAGGTGTCTATTCTTCGTTCCTTGGAGATATCGAAGTACTCATTTGGATGCCGTTAGATGCTTCGCGGAGGGAGATGAGTTGAATTGAGAGAGTTGAGTGATTATATACACTAGGTCAGGTATTGTTCCAGTAACTAAATACATCGAAGATCCGATTATTTGTTAGTATACCGTTACATCGGTACACTCGTCTTCATCTTCAAGAGCCTTCAACTGATGGTTGGAGTTGATAGGCGTTGAGACGGGTTTGCAATCTTGCATTGAAAAACGGTTCAGAATCTTGTTAATCAATGTTGTCTGGGAAATAGTGATCCCATCGTCGGTAAAGGTTATCTGGATTCCTAGAAGACAATTAAGCTCACCCATGTCATTGACTTTGAACTCGGTCTTCACCATGTTAATGGTTTGCACTTTCAGCTCTCCAGCAGCTCCAAATAGTGTAATGTGGTCCACAAATATAGCTATGAAAATGTCCCCTGATTCGTGGACGAGGACACAGGGATTCCAAGCAGTGATAGCATACCCGAAAGTTCCTAGGTATTCTACAAACCGGTAGTACCATTCCCTCGGAGATTGCTTCAATCCATAAATACACCCCTTTAATTTTGCCACCATCCCATCTAACTGGGTACCTTCCGGTAGATCCATATACACTTCTTCCTTTAATAACCCATACAGAAATCCAGTCTTGACGTCCAGTTGTCGAGGTCGCCATCCTTTGCATGGTGATGATGCTAGTGAAAGTCGCAGAGAATCGTAATGAACCGCGGGGGCGAATATTTCATCGTAATCCTATCCCAGGATCTGTAAGAATCCTTTGGCAACTAACCGTGCCTCGTATCATTCGACTTCTCCTTGAGCATTTCCTTTAGCTTTATATACCCATCTGCTAGCCACAATCTTTCTTCCCGCTGGTTTTGGGATAACATCCCAAACATCATTTTCCTTAAGTGACTTAAGTTCTTCATCCATTGCCCTCTTCCAAGCTGACCATTGTGGTCACACTTTGGCCTGTCGGTAGGACTTTGGTTCTTCAACTGTTAGTACACTGAAATTTGCCCACTGACTTCCTTCGATTCGTTCCAGAGGTTGTGGTTCTGGCGTAGGAGGTCGAGGAGGTGATTTATACGTACTTGCATCTGGAGCATAACCCTCGAAACCATAGCGTTCGTGTGGATTAACAACTCTTCCTGCACGAGTCACGACCTGACCAAATGGAATTGGTGGTGGCGTCATAGGTCGAGGAGGAGACACAGGAGGACGTCCCAATGGAAGTTGAGATCTTTGGTTGGATTGTTGATGTTCTTCGTCTATGAAGTGATGTGCATGAACAACTGTTCGAGTAGATTCGTCGAATTCATTGACTCTGTCAAGTTCCTCGATCAATACTTGTTCATTATGTTGTTCGGGTTGTTGGGGTAAAGTTTCTCGATAGGCCATATGAATGGAATCGTAAACCCAATCAGGAGCGCCTAAATATCCGTCACTTTTTTCTTCCAGAAAATCAGCTCGCATTAGTCGAGCAATAATTATATGACCATTGTCAACCAAGTTATCAGCTTCTTGAGGATTCTCATCCATTCACTGACACCACATACTATCCGATGTTTTAACCTTATCCTTATAGGTATATTCAATGGATGTTGATGGGGTGTTGCATTGGAGAGGAGTGTGAATATGGTCAATTCGACGGTTTATCATTGGCGTAGCCCCTTCTATCTTAAGAGGGGGGAAGAAGGTGTCTGCTGATACTGTAGTCTTGTTGGTATCAGGTAAGAACACTCTATAATGACGGGGGACATTGGTGTATCTGGTAAAAATAGCAATTTGCGCCCTCGGAGATACCTTTTTTCCGTGAGTTCGTTTCTGATATGGTACATGCATATAGCATTCTCTGCCGAAAGGTTGATGGTGCTGGATCGATGGCCTAGTGCAATGACAAGCCTCTTAAGGAGTTAGATCATTTAGTGCCGAATGAGGTTGTCGATTTTTTATATATACCAAGGTTATCAAAGCCTCAGCCCGTAATTTCTTATCATAAACAGATGCACTTTGAAGCATAGCTCTAAGTGACTCTCCTATCATACAATTAAGACTTTCTGCAACTCCATTTGACTCGGGGGAATACAGAGTGGAAAACTCATGTATAATCCTGTTTGAAGCAAAGAACCCTTTCAAGTCCTTGGTAACATATTCCCCTCCATTGTCTGTTCGAAATGCTGCAGGTGTCTTCTGGTGTTGAAGTTCCATTTCTGCAACGAAGTCTTTGACTATTTTAGTTGTCTCAGATTTTTGTTTCATAAATTGAACCCACGTGACTGTAGTAGCATCATCGATTAGAGTAATGTAATAAAGGGAATTACATTATGACGGAACTGGAAAGGGTCCGCTCAAATCAGAATGAAGAAGATCGAGTTTGTTCCTGTCCTTCTTCGATCTTGATGTTAGAGGAGACTGCATAATTTCGCTCTTGACACAGGAGGAGCAGACGTAATTTGTAGGTCTTGCTGCTATACCTGCATCAGAATATAACGGTAGCAATTTATCCATTGTTGATTGTGCTAAATGTCCGGGAGCCCGATGCCAGCAGTCATAAGCAATATGGGCCGAATGTGATATCTCAGGAATTTTAAACATATTTCCGTCAAAAACAGCTTCAAAAACAACTTTTGTCCCCATATTAATTGAAATATAATCTCCCTCTCCAAACTCTGTATATCCTTTTCCTGGTGATTTCCTCCAAGAGATCAAAGGATGTGCCAAACGAGGAACATGCAAAACTTGTCGATCACAAAAAGCAGAAACCGATCCATCTCTGAGAACACAGTCCATCACCACATCTCCCTTGTCAACAATCTCCATGCTCTTCTGTGAACTGGATGTTACAAATCCGCCACATACCGAGTAGTTAAGGAGACGTCCTGCATAAGGGGTGATGTGTGAGGTACAGGCCGTGTCAAAGTAGGAGGATTTGTTTCATACCTTTTGGTCTTCGGTAACAGTATTGGCTTCCTTGGCCTTATCATTGTCTTCTTTCTCCTTCTTTTCCTTATTCATCTTTTGTAGACGAAAACATTCGTTCCAGGTGTGTCCTTCGCATTTTCCTGGACTATGTATCTTGAACCAGGTGCAAGTGTTCCCCAAAGAGGAGGAGGAGGAATTGGCATTTCCAGATTCGGAAGGGTTCTTCCCTTTTTTCTTATCACCCGAAGGTTTAGAAACAAAGACAGCCGAATTATCTTCGATTTCGGAGGGGTCCATATCCATAGGTTGTCGCTTTACGTCAGCATACGACAAACTATCTTTTGTTGCATGATTATCAATAACATTTTCATGGTGGTCAACCAAAAAACACAACAGAAAATCTCTCTTAGCCTTATCTTCGTTAAGAAACGTAGCAAAGGGCTTTCAGTACGAATTGGAGGAGGCTTTCGAGAGTTCGGTAAGGTGGAGCCACTGGGACTGAAACTTAGATATAAATCCTGGTAAGTCTGTACCAGAATATTGAGTAGGAATGGAAACCAGATTCATTATCTGGGAGACGAGTGCAAAAGCCGAGTCTCTATGATATTCGGTGTGAAGCCAGGTCCACATCAGGTGAGGATCCTCCAACTCGACAATTTTCTCCAAAATGTCTTGGGAGACCACCTGTATGAATATGGTCGTCGCTGTATGTTTAAGATACTCGAAGGCATCCTTTTCTGTCTGATCAGCATCATCTGCTGCAGACACACCATCCAGTACTACCTCATATGCCTTAATACCCTTTGGAATGATATTCATCGAAGCCCTCCATATCGGATAGTTGTCCTGTCCAGTAAACTTTCCGATACTATCGAGCTTAACGTTTACTGGTGCTTTCTGGTCGACGAGAGCCGAAAAAGAGAACATAGGTTTCTTACTGGAGGACGTGCCACTGCATGTCATTATTGGCGTTTTTGGGCGACGCGAAGGAGGTGGTCAACCGAGTGCTGTAGTTGAGGGATGGTTTACTTCTGGATATTCGATGGGAACAGAGTGAGAGTCGAACAAATTCTGACCAAGTGAAGGATATTCAGGATTTGAATCAGTATCGCCCATCCCGGCTCATAACCTATTCCAGTACAACAGCCAAAGTCCGACGAAATCTATTAGTATCTCAGAAGAAGTATTCGAATAATAAGTTTTGCAAGTATAACGATTTCAAGAAGTGTTACAAATGCAAGGATATGCTGAGAAGAGGATTTGAGAGGAGATATTGTAGTATTCCGATTGATGTCTGGGCAAGTTTAATGAACTGTTCTCATACCGGAGAAACAGTATCTATCGATATGATAATCAACCGGTGATTTTCCGTGACCACGGTCGTGGATCAATAACCAAAGCAGGAAGAGAAACACTCGGCAACTGTACATAAATACATAAGAACCGTAAACAATATAACAGAACAATCTAGGCGCGTACTTTTACAATACGCGCTGATAAATCCCTTTTCCAACCGGATGAAAAGAAGGTTCTAGACCAGTTCTCACCGGAATGTTCTAGACAACCTAAACAACAAAGATAACAAAAGCATTCAAAGTTATTAACACACCACATTATTCTTATCAATCAAGTACCATCTTATTGTAAGGAGAATACTTAAGAAAGTAAAATATTAGTAAAGAGAAATGTAGTCACTTCAGTATTTTTAATAACTGGGACTTAGGAGAATTTCGTGTGTGAGTCATTTCACCATCCCCGATACAGCAGGTACGACTCCCGATCCGGCGTGTAATTTCACCGATCTGAGTGCTTCTCAATGCAATCCGGCAACTCGTACCCCTGATTTCTCATATCGGCTCATATCCTCCACATCGTTCTCATCTTGATCCCCCATCTCTCTCTTTCTCGTCCACAACTCTACCATCATTGCGGAACACAAAGTTAAGTCATCCCTCTCTATCTCTCCATGTCATGATCATGAGTTGACACCGAGGACACCATACACCGAGTTCAAGAATACACCGAGTACAGCATCCACCGAAGATCGTTTGTCTTCCCTTCATTCTCATGATTACGAGTTGACCCCAGAATATAGCTTCATCTTCCAGCGTGCATCCTGACACGATAAACCACCATCAGCCAGTTCTCCATCAGAGCTCAAATGTAAAGTCACCTTGTCACATTCTCATGGTTGCGAGTTAACTGACTGATGAATAGAGTCTCAGCACCTGGCACAGCGTCCATCGAGCGCCTCTAAGTACTCGTCCAAACTCGCTCGATTTCAGCCTCCAAGTGCATCTCCAAACTTTCTCGATCTCGGCCTCCAAGTGCATCTCCAAACTCACTCGATGACAGCCTCCAAGTGAATCTCTAAACTCGCACGATCACGGCTTCCAAACTTGCAGGTTCACGGCCTCGAAGTGTATCTCGAACCTTGCTTGATCACTATCTCGGAGTGCATCTCTAAGTTCACTCGATCACGGCCTCCATATGTATCTCCAAATAGGCTCGATTACCGCCTCCAAGTGCATCTCCAAGCTCGGTCGATCATGGTCTGGGAGTGTATCTCTGAGTTCACTCGATCGTCATTTTCAGGCGCACCTCAACTTGCTCTCAAGCACCGCCTGCAGCCACAGTCCAGATATACCGTGTGTAGATGGGTAGCCATATAGATACATAGATACATAGATGAGAATACAAATTGAACACATGAGTTCTAAAAATGGTTGAACGATAAGTAGTAGCTATGATTTCCAGGCGCACAAGTAGCGTTCCTGAAGAAAATATTGTTTTCCCAGACTGCTGTACTGTGATTCAAGGCGCTCCCAGACTTGTCGCAGGCGCTCCCTGGTTTGTTGCCGGTGCTCCCAGGTGCACCCAAAGTTCTCTTTGGCGCTCCGAGGTGTTCCCAATCCTATCACAATCACTCCCATGGTACTCCTGTACCAGTCATCAGAGATCCCAGTTACTCTGAAGGCCGGCAGGAATGCCCTCCTAGGGTCTGATATTCTCCTGAAATTGACGCATCTAAGTTTACACTCCACATCCTCTCAGACACTCCTGGAGTCTTCCAGTGAATATAATACTTTTTGCTGATGTCCTGTGCAAATGGCCTCCCTCGTCAGCCTCACTATCCTCTCTTCATCCCACTTCCAGAGTAGCCGTATGGCGCCAAAAGACAGCTCATCTGGGCACGGTGCTTTCTTGACTGATTGGGAGTGTCAGGCCCGCTCAACTGCTTGCTCGGTGAGTCGCGTGTGTGTGCTTCCCGGGTGCGGTAGCACGTAGTACTGGTCATTGTCTTTCTGGGGGAAAGACTGGTGCCTCAACATCTCCACTTTCTCCCCAGCTGTGTTTACCTGCTTGCGTTCGCTGTCTGTCAGAGCCTCCATGGTCATGCCCGTCCGAGGGTTGGCGTATTGTGCTGCTCTCCAAACCTCCGCTCCCCCGAGGTTATTCAAATAATCACTCCACATTTTTCCCTTGGATTGCCGGATCGACTTCTGGAACTTTACTTTCGCCCTGGCGGCCTCCTCTGGATTCCGTACTCTTTTTTCGCTTCCGACCTCTTTTCTTCTCTAATTGATTTCGGCATTCCACCTCCCCATTGATCTGGCGCAGATTCTGATCTTCTTTGCTGTGGCGTTGACAACGCTGCTCATTGCTTCCTGACACCATGCGGCCTCGTGCTCCACCTCGTCTTCTGTGCACTCTGCATCCAGGTGAGCCCTCTCCTTCGCAAATTCCCTCCATAACTTCTCTGCTGCTTCCAAGTCCTTCTCCGTCATTGCAGCCTAGTTCCACCCCACCACCCTGTCATGATCCGCCTCCTCATGCAGGGTCACTGCCACCTCGCATTCTATGACCTCGTGGTTGGATCCGGTGGCATGGTCATCCGCCAGTATGGTCCATTTCATTATCGGTCTGTCTGCCGAAGTCAGGTCGATGACCGACTCGCCTTTGTGGGCCTCTCCTGTCCAGGAGTGTGTGGATCAGCCATCATTTCCCATTTCCAGTTCATTCTCGTCAATCACTCTTTCCCAGAAGGCGGCATTCCGCAGCGCCTGGCACCTCGGGTCCCCTCGGCTGCTGTGGGGGTTAAAGTCTCCCGCGTGGACGGTTCCGCCCTGCCGAATGAATGTTTGGCAGTTCACCGTTTGTGCCTGTCTCTCTCCCGACTGTGTGTCTCTCTGATCGTAAACATTGACAATCCGCGTTATCTTCTCCCCTCTTGTCCTGACATCAGTGACAATAACATTGTCGTTAGCTCCCCTGCTGAAATCCATCCGCTCACCAACCTCCAGGCCGCTCCCCATTCGTATTGCCGTCTACACTCTTTTTCATTTTCTTATTTCATATGCCGAATGGCTGATACTAAAACCTCCTCTTTCTCCCGGTGGCTCCTACAAGCACACTACGTCACCCTTACCTTCGACTCCAGTCTCCAGCGCCGCAACGGTCCACTTGTACGACCTAGCGCAGTTGTCCTGGATCGCTTTACTCATTAGCAGCCAGGACTCCCATTTCGGTCTCAGTTCCGGTTGCAGTTTCAGTCGCAGTGGTGTTTGCAGTCTCGGTTATTGAAATGTCTTCTGCCTCCCACATTGCCACCTCATCCTCCACATCCGCCATCTCCGCTTCGCTTCCTCCCCCTTCTGCTGCAGCCCCTTTAGGTCGTGGACCAAGCACCTCTCTTTTTGTCCCCGATGCCACATCAGTGGCTGCGTTCGTGAAAGCCCTTACTGATTGCCCCATCTTCCTACTCTGCCGCACCGCCCTCGCGGCTTCGGCCTTTATCGTGCATCTGTTGCTGAACGCAATATGATTTCTTTTGCAGTTGGGGCACTTCTCTAGTGTGTGACCGCAGAGTGATCCCTGCTTCACCTGGCATCCCACTACGTTGCACGTGTGGTCGTTTTCCCGGTGATAGCCTGAGCAGTACCCACACGTGAGCTGGTTGCTGCACTTGTTCTCAATGTGACCCCATCTACAGCATAGCTCCCATCTGCTGTCAGGGGCTGCATTCGTGTACGTTTCGACTCGGTGCCACATTCCCGCCGCCTTGATGCCCTTCTTGACCAAACTGTGTCCCGCCTTGCTCCCCTTCACAACAAAGACAACCGATGATGCAGCGATTTCTACGTTCTGCCTCCTCTCCCGGATAGTGCGGGGGTTAGCCAACCACCGTGCCTTCGTGGAGATTGTTCTGCCTTTGTTGGCCGCTTGAAATTCCTCTCGCATCTTCTGCCGGCCTTCCGTGCCCTTTCCAATGTACTGTACGAGACATACTGCATAGATCTTGAGCCTTTACCAAGACTCTTTCTCTTCGACATCAACGACTCCTTTGTCGACATTGCTCGCTGCCGTGAAGATTATGTCGCGCCATCGCAGAGCTCTTTCCGCCATCGCATTCTGGTGCGTGATTGCCGTTATCACGCCCTTTGCATTCCTTCTTGCATTCATGATCCTAATGTGGGCTGGTGTCTCCTGGTGGAAATGCGCTCTGTTGCTCGCTGACGCGATTCACTGGTCCATCTTATTGGGGAGTGGCACGTTCTCATCTCTCCTCAAGATCAGGCGTGTGTCTGCCAAGCCCGAGCCTGTTGTCGGGGCAGGGGCTGGGCTAGCCAGTTTCTATTGGTTTCGTGGTGGGAGTGTCTCCCTTCATCTGGTCGGTGTTAGGAGTGATGTCGTCACCACTGTCAGTGTCGATGTAGTTCTCGGCGTCAGTGTTGGTGTCAGTGCTGGGTTCGGCTTTGGTTTGTGCTTCACTTTCAGCTGCCTCCCAGGCTGCGGTTGTTGGCGCTCCTCTGGCTTTTTTGGTCCCCCTGTCTGCGTCACGTCTGCGTGTATCGAGGCTTCCAGACCGACACCCACGGTACCCGTTCTTCTTTCCTCTCTCTGGCTCCGTTCTCTCGCAGCCACCACTGTTATGACCATGGCCGTGATGCCGTTCCCCCACAGTATGTCATCCTGGTGGTACGCGTCCTGCTGTTCCTCTTTTTCCTCCAACCAGGTATTGATCCCTCACCACTGCGCCTCCCGCAGTGAAGTCTGCGCCTCCAGCATGTTTGCCATTGTTGCAATGGTTCGGTGTAGTTGTGCTAGTTTGCGGGGTTGCTGCTGAGCCGCGTGCTCCATGCAGCTCCTCCAGTCCGCCGCTTCTCCTGTGTCCAGGCCGCTCCTCTCGCTCCCTCTGAGTTCGGTCATCGCACCTGTGAAGCACACCTCTTCCAGTTCTCGTTGTCGTCGCTTCCTCGTTCGTTGACGCTTCGGTCCGTCGGGTCACTCATGTTTTTGCCAAGACTTCACGTGAACCCACTCAACTGGGTGAATTCTCGTGCGCACCATTCTCCTGCGGTCTTGCCGGTGTTGGGAAGCTCGCTCCGGGGTCAATTCGCCTTCCAGAATTGATTGCGACAGTCCTTTTTTCAATTGCTATCGTTGTTGTCCACTGAACGCTCTGTTTCTGTTTCGTCAAGCCTTTTGGTTTGTGGGGCTCGCCCTCTGGTAGTTGAACACGATCTGGACAGGCTGGCTCTCAAATGTCTACAGCTGATCAGGACGGGCTTGCTCTATACTCGGTGGATACGATTTGGACGGGTTCGGCTGGCTGGATGTGATCTGGACGTGATCTGGCCAGGCTAGCTCTTGAATTTCTGTAGACGATCGAGACGGGTGGACGGGCTAGCTCTCTGCTTGCTGGCCATCGTCAGGATTGGCTGGCTCTTGGCCAGCTAGAGATGATCTGGATGTGCTGATTCTTGGTCAACTTGATATGATATAGACTGGCTGACCTTGGTCAACTGAATATGATTTGGACAGGCTGACTTTTGGCCAGCTGGAGATGATCAAGACAACACTGACATACTCACTCTGAGATGGTTCTTGGCTAGCTGGATGCGATCTGCACAGGCTGGCTCTGAGCTGGCTGGACACAATCCGGACAGGCTAGCTCTTGGCTGGCTGTACGGGCTGGCTCTCGGCTGGCTGGACATACTATGGACGGGCTAAATCTGCACTGGCTGGACGCATTCTTGATGGGCTGGCACTTGGCTGGTTGGATGTAATGTGAACTGGCTGAGAGCTGGCTGGATTTCATGGGTTTTGGGGTTTAGGATTCTTTTTTACTAAAGGGGGCGGCAAGGCCGCCACCATACCTAGTAATAGATATAGGTATCATAAAAACGCGATAAAATTTCACATTCATGTTTCGCTGGTAGTCATTTCTGACTGTTCGCTGCTAGAGCTCATTGTTCTGGTTGCAGGAACAATGTATGCCCTTTATAGTCGTGTTCGAGGGTTTGTACGCCCATACTTCCACCCAGTAATTCCACTGCTTCATCATAGTACTAATGCAGTCATGACTTACATTCACTTGAATGCACCTGGTATTAATTTGTTGACACGAGAAGATGATGGAGAAGAAGAGAAGATGATGAATTGTCTGTCGATCCAAAGAGAAGGGAAAACTATGGACTTATATATGAAAGAGAGAGAAGAAAAACGCAATGCTGACTGCCAAAGCCGGAGCCTAATGCCGAGTAGCAGTGCCGAGCCCTCCTCCTCGCCATGGGGGCAGACGAGGCCTATGCGGGCAGGTGAGGCTGGTGGGGAAGGCGAAACCAATGGGGGCCGTAAGCTACCGGCCACATGCCCGAGCCCGCCAGCAGCGAACACTAGGGAAGCCACCGGGCCAAATCCCTAGTCAACACTCCCCCTTTGGCCCAAGGCTTTCCAGACGAAACAAACTAACTATAACAAACAAACAAAAGCCTGAAACCCTCCTCCGAGTTTCAAATCCAATTAAATCCAAGCATACAGTGTAAATCCAAATACACATTCTAAAACAAATAAAATCCAAAGTCCTTCCCGTGATCCTATCCAACTCCAATCTCCTCTACAAATTCGCCGAGTTTAACTCCCCCGAGGGTCTTAGTGAGAGTGTCTGCCAGGATCTCCATACCTGCCACATGCTTGATCTCGATCTCTTCTTTGGCAATGACTTCATCAATCGAGTGGTGCTGGAGTCGTAAGTGCCGGCTATCAGATTGGAAGTTGCCCCAGTTCAGTGTCGTAACACAATTTAGGCCGTCATTGGGCATACGCCTGGTGAAACTATTGCCTGCAATTCCGATCTCTGAGATGTGATGTCGCAGCCAGTCGATCTGCACTTTGCCGTACGCAGTGGCAATCATCTCTGCTTGCATTGTCGATTGGGCTACTACACTCTACTTCATTGACTTCCAAATGACGAGGGTTCCGAGGGCCTAGAAGACAATTCCCGAGGTAGACGTGCTCGTGTCTCTGCTTCTCCCCGCAAGTGTGCAATGCCATAGCACAAGATTGGCTGAGAGTCATGACCTAGCCTTGGGTCATAGATCGTTAATTTGTAGTTCGAAGTGCCTCATAGATATCGAAGCAGGTGTTTGACCGCTTCCCAAAGGAGAGTCGAGGGCTGGGAGGTACATCTGCCTACAAGTGAGGTTGCATAGGTGATGTATGGGCGAGTACCGAGAGCGGCATAAAGAATCGAACCAATTGCTGTCTTGTATATTCTACTGTGGAAAGGCTGCTCTTCAGCCAGAATAGCATGGGGTTTGTAGGCAATCTCCATCCGTGTTGAGCGCTTCCGGCAGTCCGTCATCTCAAATCACTCAGGAACTCGGTTCATGTAGCCAATTTGATCGATAGCAATTGATCGTTTGCTGCGATCCCGAGTGACCGTCATGCCAAGATATTTGAAGGTGTCAGGCACAGGGACTGGGCCAGCGGCCTTGGATCGATCGTACAGTCGAGATGCAATGGAGTCGACAAGTTATGATTTCCCAATAAACATGACATCGTCGACATAGAGTCGGATTAAGACGGCATTTGCTTCGAGATTACCACTGAAGAGACCGGGAGCTGCAATTGAGGCTTGGGGATTCAGATCTTCAACTATAAAGTCAAAGAGTTCTTCATAGTACTCCCGATTTGCCTACTTGATGCCGTACATAGTTTCATTCAGCTTGACAAGGGGTCTGGTCCGGCCATATGGATCGGGCCATGCGCCTTGAGGGAGGCGCATATCGAGAGTCTCATGCAGAGGGCAGCCGAGAAAGACAGTCGGGATGCCGAGGATGGCGATCTCAACGTTGTGCTTTGCTGCAAGGCCGAGGTCAAGCCGAATCAAGGCCAAGTCAATGACTAGAGAGGTGAAGTCATTGTAGTCGCCAGGCCTCTGGAGATTGCCACGGCCGACAAGTCGAACTTTCCATTTGTCAATTGTCCCATTGGCCATTAGCTTTCTGCCCATAACCCAATGGCTTGCAACCATTCAAGCACCTTCTGGGACTTTCTCAACGAAGGTGAAAACCTCATGACTTTCGATTCATGCCACTTCCTTGCCAATAGCTTCTTTCCATTGCTCAGCGTCCTCTGCATCCAATGCTGCGCGGTATGTCTTTGGGCCTTGCTCCATCATCATGGCTATGCTGACATTGGCGGCAGTTCTTCCGCACATTCCAAGCTTTGGAGGTGGTGTCTCTGGAGGCGGTGTGGGATCATCATCCGAGTCGTCAATTGGATTGATCGCACGAGGCAATGCAACCGCTTTCGGAGGCTGTACCATGGTGTTCGGAGACTGTATCATGGCTTTTAGAGACTGTATGATGGGTTTGGGTCGCTGTACCGTAACTTTTGGCGGCTTGGGAGGCTCGTCCTCAATTTCCGAATCCTTAACCTGTTCGGCTGGTTCGAGGGCGATCTTTGCATGCTTAGTCTTTAGTAGCTGGTGATACAGGGTAGGCTAATCAAAATTGACATCTCATGCAATGAATACTCGGCCCAAACTGCTGGCCATGACTCGGGACTGTGTCGCTGTCTCCGAGTAGCCGAGGAGCACACACTTGTAGGCGTGGTTATCAAGGTTCTTCCTGAGGTCACCATGGATCCAGGCAAATGCTAGGCAGCCGAAAGTTCACAGATGGGAGATATCGGGCTTCTTCCGTGTCCATCTTTCGAAAGGCCTCGAAATGGGGAGAGCTCGGGCTAGTAGTCGATTTTTCATGTAGACTGCTGTGGATACATCTTCGGCCCAGAGCTTGTTCCGCATCCCAGCGTGCTTAAGCATATACTGTGCCGAGTCCAGCACTGTGCGATTGCATCTCTCCGAGATGCCATTCTGCTGCCGTGAGTATGGGGCTCATTGTTCCCTAATCAAGCCTTCCTCTGCCAAGTACCCAAGAAACTTCTCACGACTAGCTTACTCGCCTCCTCCATCCACTCTAATTCGGCACACCTTTGACTTTGGGTGCTGCTTCTCCACATTCGCCACATACTCCTTGAACTCAGCTGGAGCGTCAGATTCGGCTGTCATAAAGCAGACCTCGGTGTATCTCGAGTGGTCGTCAGTAAAGGTAATACTATATTGGTAGCCGCGCATTGTCTCGGTCTGCATTGGCCCGATCACATCGGAGTGAATCAACTCAGGAAGTCGAGTCATTACCTTATCCTCAGAGGGCTGGAAAGGCTTCCGAAACATCTTGCCCATGACACATGCTTCACAAGTGCATGTCGATGGGCTCTTGGCATGCAATTCGATACCTCTGACTGCATTCGGGAGTCGTTTCATAGCTGGCAAAGAGAGGTGGCCGAGGTGAGCATGCCAAACAAGAATATCCTTATCATCTAGCGCAGGCCGAAAGTTGGAAAGGTCTCCGAGATCTCGGGAATGGAGCTCGGCGGATCGTCTACTACCACAGAGGCTTTCGATACTGAGACCAAGGTTATAGATGTTCGGAGTACGAATAGACTGTTGATGGGCGGTGCTTCATAGACGAGAACAGACCCAAGGCTCGCCATAGCTCCATCGAGTTTGAAATCGAAGTTGACTCCCTTCCGCATTAACTGGATGAGACCAAGGAAGTTATTCATACCGCAGGCTGGCACATGGTGTACATGTTGCAGGACCATCTTCGCGGGTTTCAGATTCTGTCTGTCGACGTAAAACGTAATGGTTTGAAATCACATGACTGCACGTGACGTGTCCAGGGCGGGGTAACGGCCATTCCATATTGTCGGCTCGCCGCGAGCCTTAGATCTCTAGCGATAATCCTACCTATACATCTACACATCTACATATATAATCACTCGAGTCCACGTTTGAAACCATATCCCTATGCAGCCAGACGCTGGTGTATGTGTCCTTACACTATTATCGCTTTTTCAGTAAACGCATATGTTTCGCTCACAGGATTTGCGAGTTTACATCTATTCCGATGCGTCAACTACAAGTCAACAATCGACTATACATGAAAGCGACAACTCGGAAACCTACCGATTATACGAGCGACGAGTCTTACGACGTTCATAGTTCAATCCGGTGAATTGTCAAGAGCAGAGACAATTTCGAAGATGCACTCGGCAGCGAGATGCGTTTCCGGGTCAACAATGTCGACAATTGCTACATGTCGAGAGATAACTCCTACACAAATCCAACGAAAGGAAATCGCATACATCCTCTCGCTACGAGCACAATGACCATCGACTGCAGTCAATTGAGCAGCACCAAGTGGTGCAGAGATCGCGATCGATGATAACGACTATACTACCTCTGAACTCGTATGACTGACCAGAACCTAACGAGAAGTCACCAGACGACAATAATTCAGTCTACACGGTGACATTGCACGATCAATGTGCTCCTACGGAAGACAGACTTTCTGGGAACGATTTCTGCCTACCATTTTGACCAATACCCACCGCGATGACCGCGTATGTTACAAAGAGGAAGATGCTTTCCATTAATTGACGCCACCGAAGTCGATCCCGGTCAAACGAATACCATGTCTGCGAATTCAGTCACCTAAACATACGATTCTACGAACGCTGATGGTCGACCTGCCGACCTGCAAAGGTTACAACTACGCTGAGCTCGATGACTGTCGGAAACACTGCGGGCACTGCACCCCACTCCAAACAGCAATTCGGAGGTAGTACCAGTGGTGAACTATCAAGCGACCTGGAAACGAGCGAATTCCCAATTGATCCTGCGGTACTACGTTGACCGCCAGCCATTCTCTCTATCGAGATAGCAATCGGGTGTCCCAATGACTAGCACTGGGGGCCCACAAATACCGAGACTACTGGATCTCGAGGCTATTTATACTTCATAGATCACCTGTGCATGGGTGAGGAAGATGCATGCAATCTAAACTTTGAGCTCTTACGGTTCCAGCTCGGGACTAGTTGTTGATAATAATCCGCAGTGGTTGGACGGTAATTGACTGCTGATCCTCTAGACCCTGCGAGGTGTTAACTCATGATTGTCCAGTCGTCAACTGACTGGCATCGTCCTGGAGCGGGCATTAGCCACAACGTGTGGAGCTTGCGAATATGATTGCTAGAGCTGCGGTAGAGTGGAACCAAGGAGGCTATACCTCAGAAGTGGTAACCCTCGTAGGCTGGATGAGCGAGCAAAGAGCGGCGGCAGTAGTTGCGGCAGAAGAGCATCCACCTGGGAACCTTGAATGACTGCTACTGGCTCGCCGAGGCACAAAGGGAGTGACTGGACGGCGGGGCTTGGTCCATTCGTGGGCGAACCGCTAATGACAAGGCCTCCAGGATGTTACCCTTCATCCTCTGTTGATTCTTCAGCTAATGGAGATGATAGAGCAGAAGCAGTTGTACGAATTTGTGCGATCTGTATTTGAGAGATATCACGACTTGCAAATGGGCGGAGTGATCAAATCGCACAATCATCAACGGATATTGGCCCGGAAGCGAGTATTGTCATACAACGATATATCACTGAGGTTGAGCGGTAGCCGGCCTCAATCACCCATGCTACGAAGATCTACAATGAACCCAACCAAATGTGAGCCATATGAGTCCTATATGGATATTCAGAGGTTATGTGGATTCCTACCACTTCCCGAGACCACTTTTGTGCTATGATAATTGCAACCCAGTGCAGATATACACCTTATCAGCAGAGCAACGACTTTCAAAAGAGGGGGATGACCGTACCGGAATCGCAACCCCTACCGTGAACAATTACCATACGGGAAGTGCTGGAACGGAAGCATGGTGAGATACATCCATCAATTGAGAAGGCTAGCAGTGGCAAATACAGCTTGAGACGAATCGACTAGTGGACTCAGAGAACGACGATAAGTGCACCGAGTCAAGCAGCATCTAGCAGGAAACAGGAACCAGGCAGATGGACCCTCTGGAGGACCTGATTACGAGATCGGATATGAGACCCCCTGCACGACTTTTAGCAACTTAGCAGCCGTTGAACCTTACAATGACTACCAGCTATCGAGACAGCCCAGGCTACCGACACACTGGGTACCGACGTGAACAAGAAAATTGTCGATATACCAATGGCCGGTTACCCTGGCCTGACAGAACGGTAGATCGGAGGGTGCAATGCACTCGCAGAAGAATGTGGAAGTCGTCTCAGGGGCCCTGATCTACGAAGGGAGGTTATATAACGAGTACGAATATGGCTACCGAATTGGTCCCGATGGAGATAGAAAATGATATCCGAGTGTGCCAAACGGCATCACAAAAAGCAGTCGAGATAACTACCAAGAGATAATCACCGAGATCTCACAGCAAGGGGTATTCTACCCAAGCAGCCTGCCGAGATGGCCACGGAGAAGTCGACTAAGAACACACTGAAGCCGGATAATGATAGTCTGCAGATGAAGCGAAAGCCGAACCGAATTATATGTCGAATCACAGAGATTTCGATTACACTCCTGAATCAAGAAATGTCTACCGAAGTTCATAAGTATACAGGGCCACGATGGCTATCTACAATCGATATATATATAGGTCGTCGGCGGAGCAACGAACTTTCAAAAGGCGGGAGATAGCCGTGTCTATGCAATAAAGTCCTACCGACAAGTGGAAAGCGCACTGGCAGGCAGTCTACTGAGACACGCACCCAGAAGTCGACTGAGTAGTCTACCGAGAAGTTGACTGGCAAGTTTACTAAGTCGACCAGGATTCTACTGAAGCCGCCTATCGAGAGCACAACCATGAAGTCGACTGGATGGTCACTAAAGCGGGCTTCGAACGACGAGTCAATGCCGAGTACCGATGACTTCCGGCTGCAAGATATACTCCATAGAGCTTGCGGAAACACAGCGCTAGCGCGCTTGAACTTGGTAAGTATAACCAGTTTAGAGAAGCTTAAGTGTTAGATATCGACAAATAAGACGCGATTGACGTATACGATCGATGGCTACGACCGATGCTGGCAGCGGAAGCTCCCATCGGGGCTGAATCATGAGTGGAAGCTCTACCACCCTGATGATTCCGACAATGACCTACACTAAGCTATACGGGCTACGGGTATGTGTTTGGAAGTGGAGATATGGAGGACGGGATCACGTTTGGATGTTTGCTTGTTTCTCTCCTCTCTCCTTCTCTTCTTTGGATATCGGCCCGGTACAAATGGCATCAGCACGGGTTTTTGCCAGGTTCGGAGTCAATCAAGCGGAGGTGGATTTTCCCTGTGCGCCGGATCCGCCGAAAGGTCGCCATTGAGCTGTACCGATCGGTTGTGGGACTTGTGGGTTCATACGATTGCGTACGTAGGATGATTGTTTCATTCTTTGTTTCCCTTTCCATCTTTTCTCTTATACTGGCTTTGGCAGCCCAAGCGGTCTGCGCCTAATGAGAAGGATAATGTAACGGCACGACTGCACATGACGCTTCCTGGGCCGGGTAACGGCCATTCCAGAAATTGGGATCGCCGCGAGCCTTGGATCTCTAGCAATAATCTTGCCAATACATCTACACGTCTACATATATAATCACTCGAGTCCACGTTTGCAACCATATCCCTATGCAGCCGGACGCTGGCGTATGCGTCCTTACATGGTTCCAGAGCCTTCAGCATCGACAAAGCTGTTGTTTGCCGTCTTGGCCTGATGCTCCCCCTGTGCGATGGGGTAAAAGGTGTCACAGAGGTGACGATGCCTGGTGATGTGATTTGTCGCTCCGGTGTCAAGAATCCCATAATCGGCAGATCAATTTGCCGATGCCACATTGACCATGATCGCAGAGTCTCGCGTAGAGTCGGGGACAGGGTCGGAATGTATGACCGAGAAGAGGAATGACTCTGACTCGAACTCGGCACTAGAGGTTGATGCGGTCGAAGCCTCGTTAGCATCACTTTCGGACTTCTCCGAAAACGCCCACTTATGCTTACTCCTGTACTTCGCCTTGAGATGGCCTTTGACTCCACATCCATGGCAGAAGACCTGGCTATTTGAATCGTCGCCCTTCCTATCGTCGCCCTTCCTGTCGTTGCCCATGTCACCTTTCTAGGGTCGTCCTCGACCTGTCTTAATTGAAAACAATGCGGCATCTGGAGCAAGAACACAGGCCCTGCGGAGACGGGCTTCGAAGGACAGGAGGTGGGTGACGATGCTCGCATCATTATCAGCCTTCTCAGCGAGCTCGAATGTGGATGCAAAGGTTCGCCATTCTTCGGTATTGGTGAGGTTGGACAGGATGTAGAATTTCCTCCAAGAGTCTTCGATCGTGATGTTACATATGGGAAGGTCATTGATTATCTGGTCCTGGGCTGAGATCCATTCGGTGACTGAGGGATATAACACGAGTTTACATCATGTGAGCTTCGTCATCTCATGTCGACCGTCGAGCTTCATGACTGTTTCGAAGTCGGCTTTGATTATATCCCAGAGTTGTTTCGGCTCAGTAAGTTCTCGGTGCCGTACCTTGATGGTCGATTCCATCAGGGCGGTCAGTTGCCCGCATGCTTTATGGATGTTTATCTGCCAGCGTCCCCAGTCATACAGGAAGTGGTAGGACTGATGAAGGTAGGACGTGTCAGGCGATTCCGGCAAGAAGTCGTGATCGGTATCCCCAGAGTCACGAGCTGCTGGAGTAGTAGCTGAGGAGGTGTCGCTGGTTGCTACAATAGAAGGCCTGGGAACACCCATTTCTCCAGAGACGTATTTCCAGAGGCCTTGCGCACGAAGTAGGGCTTTCGCTTCTATGGCCCACTGCCGGTAGTTGCGCTCATTGAGTTTCGTAGCCGTGGTGGATATGGCAGAGGTTGAAACAGGATTGCAAGACAATACAGAGGGCAAAGGTTATGAAACAACAGAGAGGCGGAGGTTGAGAAAACAAGAGATGCACTACTACTATGCGTCGATTCAGTCCAATGCACGGGGGCAGAGGAGAAACGATCGACAAGAGAACTAATAGATGTCGCCTCGATCCGCTGGAACAGGGGCAGAGGAGAGGCACTCACAAATACTGATAGTAGGCGTCGAGTTCAGCTCAGAGCCGGGCTCATAACCTGTTGACACGAGAAGATGATGGAGAAGAAGAGAAGATGATGATTTGTCTGTCGATCCAAAGTGAGGGGAAAACTATGGACTTATATATGAAAGCGAGAGAAGGAAAACCTTATGCCGACTGCCAAAGCTGGAGCCCAATGCCGAGTACCGGTGCTGAGCCCTCCTCCTCGCCATGGGGGCAGACGAGGTCGATGGGGACAGGCGAAGCTGGTGAGGGCAGGAGAGTCCGGTGGGGGCAGGCGAGGCTGGAGGGGGCAGGCGAGGCTGGTGGGGCCAGGCGAGGCCAATGGGGGCTGCAAGCCACCGGCCACATGCCCGAGCCCGCTAGTACCGAACACTAGGGAAGCCACCGCGCCAAATCCCTAGTCAACATAATTGCCACTTATTCCTTAGGTTATCCTGTTCATGCAATTTGGTTTTGAAGCGTTATACTCATGATAAGAATCAGGCCATCCATCGCATGATATCATATCAGTCAATGTATTAGATCACAACTTCAACTTGAACATCTTGGCACACATATGGTTCAGTAATTGGACCATCAGCGGAACATAGTCAGCAGTGCTTTATTGCAAAATGTTTTTAATAACTTACGTTATCAAATGCGTCGCCATAATCTGGATATTTGGCATTGCATTTAGAGTAGTAATATTATTATTGTTATGTGGTTTTCAACCACAACTCTGCCAATGAAGAATAGGATGTGTCGTCTCCACATTAACATTGCAGACCAATGTTGTGATGCATACTAAGTCAAACCAATGAGCAGGGTTGCTTCCAACCTCATATCTTCAGATGTCGTCATATTTTCCTCAGTCACACCATGCTTAGGCCGAGACCATTCCCTTTGACCGGGGAGTATCCAGGTAGTTCCTACAACACATGGTGATATTCCTGAAGTCCCACTTGATGACATATTGGCTAACGACTGCCTCGTCAGCTAGTTGGAAGAAGCTGCAGTCCAATCAGACCTATTTCGCTGGTATCAGAGAAATGAATGTGGTTGAAAACTATGCGCATGATTCAAGCAAGCTTCCCCATTATGCAATATAGTTGCATCATCAACAATGAATCTGCTAAGCAATGAAACTTGATTATCCAATCGACACGTGACTGGCATATAACTCCGCTAAAGGCCATATGACGGCCAACCTTGAGATGTCTCGCATAGGTGTTATGCAGACCACGTGACTAGACCGAGAGTAACTCTTTGATCCATATGCAATTGATTATTCAAGTACCATTATCACAGTTAAGGGAAACCCTCTAACTCTTGAATATGGCCGTAGCTCCCACCCTGGCATCATCGGATCGCGATCCATTCATCCACAACTGCCAGATACCCACACCCACATTGTCCTCCCTCACTCTCGCCCAGTGTATCACATCTCTTTGTTGCCGCTAGGTCATAACTCAGTACAACTGTCTTGACTGCAGGATCATCGTCAAGGCGGGGCCAGCGGATGCTCTCTGCCCTTCGGCCTAATTCGTATTCTTTCTAAATGACCGTGTTTATTAGTACACCAGCAATGCAATGGTTGTACAATTCCTTTTGCTTTGAATGCGCGCATTCACTTGGAAGCCTCGCCACGAATCGTTGCTGCCTGGAGTCAAGGCCTACCGGAGCAGCTGTCAGATCTGCATCCCTCAGGAAAGAACCAAGCGGCGTCGCGGGCAGAGAACCCAGGATTAACCTGCCCTGCCTATTCTGGTGGAGTTGACAATCCTCTGGTCTGCCGATGTCTGTCGGATTCCACCATATCTCACTGCCGTATAGTGCCACCACTTTGACACAAGCTACTTGAACTGCTCTAACCAGCTCTAGGATGATACCATGCATCCTCATCAGTAAGTGCAGCCGGGCTTCTGCTTCCCTGGCCTTTTTCATGCAACGGATGTGATGCTCATTGTATGTGTGGTGGGCATCCATCAAGACTCCCAGCCATCACGTTGCGTCTTTTGAAACCGGACAAAGCTGTCTCACACGTTGAATATCACTGTGAGTTATTGACAGATGTGATTCTTGTGGCCTCTCATGCATGTGAAAAGTGCTGTTTCTTTCTTTGTAGTGTCGAACTGGAGGTCTTGCCTACTGATCTACTTGCTGCTCTCCGCTGTGCAGGCTTCAAGTTCCTTCACTGCCGGACTTACGATCTTTCTGTGTAGCACCCATCCAAGGTTATCTACAAAAGTGAGGCCTTCGACTCCTTGGACTCTCTCTTCCACCCACTATAACAGCTTAGTGGTGTGTATAGCGAGGAGAATAGGTTACACAGGTGAGCCCTGTGGTACGCCTGATTCCACGGGATGGCTCTTCAAGATGTTACCCTTGATTACCATCTTCACCATTCTGTCTGAGAGGAAGCTTTCAGTCCATTGTATGAGGTCTGTATCTATCTGCTTGGTTTTCATTCCCTGGATAAGCCTCCATCTCGCCATGCATGGGGACCCTGCCTTGATATCCATCAGGAGGACACTTGTGATGTTATCTTCTCTCCATGGCGAGTGTGCTCTGTCGACCATGATGGCAGTGGCGTAGATCGCAAATCTTTTTTTTCTACTGCCAAACTGGCCAATACTTAGGAGTGCTCTTCTCTCAGCATCGTCAGACAGCGTCTCAGCAAATAATTTGTCGACAACTTGTCCCGTGCAGCTGAGCAAGTAAATTGTTCGATACAATTTAAGCTTCGTATAGTCCTCCAGTCATTGTTGCCAAATCACCACCCTGGTCGCAGGCTTCAAGACAGTTAGGTGACCTTCTGGTCGGGCCGCTGCCTTGGTTAATCCTACGATTCTCAGTTTGTTCGACTTCCAGAGTAGGTGTATGGCTCCGAAGGGCAACTTGACTGGGCCTGGGTCTTTCTTGACTCATTGTGAGAATCGGGCTCGTTCGACTAATCGCTCTGTTATACACTCGTGGGCTTCGGCTGCTGGGGTTACCTCGTTGTACCGGTTGCCATAGTTCATAGGGAAGGCCTCTCTTCCGAGCATTTCTGCTGTTCAGCCAGGGTGGTTGTTGCTTTCCCACTGTGTCGGTCAACGCTTGCATGGTGGCTGTCGCTCGAGCATTGGGGAACGTTTCCACCCGCTAGACCTCGGCTCCCCGGCGTTTCGGCATGTAATCATTCCACATGCGGCTCTTAGACTGCCAAATCAACCTCTGTAGTTCTGCTTTTGCATGTGCTGCTGCTTCTGACCTCCTTCCCTTCCACTTCTCTCTCCCTAGTGTGCTTCTCCTGTCATTTATCTCACAATTCCACCACCTCTTCGACTGGGCGCAGATTCTTATTTTGTTCACGTTGGCATCCAAGACCTTGCTCAGCATTTCCTGTCACCACTCAGCCTCTCGCTCTACCTCGTCCCCATGCACTCCTCGTCTAGATGAGCTCTCTGTCCCTCCAGCTCCTTCCACAATTTCTCTGCTGCTTCCTCGTCCTCTTTTGACATGGCGGCCAAGTTCCATCTTTCGGACGGGACTGTTGACATCACTGGTTCTAAATGGATAGATTTCGTAGTTTGCGGAGATGAGCAACCAGTAATAACTAATTTGCAGCCAATCGCCTACTAATCATGCCAACACCTGCATTGGCAGCTGCAGTTTTATTCAATGATTCCACCAGTCCGGGGGTGGACCAGTCCAGACTGGACCGGTCCGGGTTTAGTCCAGTCCAGTCCAAGAGGTTTTTGGACCGGGATCGGACCAGTCCATATTTCTGCTGGACTGGTACGGGCTTGGACTGGACCAGTCCACTCGGGGGGAATTAGCCCGATGTCTCTGGCAGTCATTCATACACTGAGCCACCTAATAGAGTCATGCAAGAGGCGTCCTATACGTAGACTCATACACGATTACTCACTCACCACCTGCCACCAGGCAGCGGACTGTGATTGGTACATTATACTCAAACTCAGATTAATCGATTCACAGGTAATCAATGCTGATGCTTTTGTAGTAGATGAATGTGATCGATATCTTTCAACTCCCGCTGAGCCATTCTCGTTTTGGCAGTCTCAGCGTGAGCTGTATCCAAAACTGTCATCAATGGCACTTGATATTCTATCCATACCACCAATGTTTGCTGGGGTTGAAAGACTCTTTTCCCAGTGCAAGATAATGCTCACAGACCTGTGAAATATGCCGCAAATTGATTCGCTGCACGCAGAGGAATATATGAAGTCATGGAATGGGCTTCAAATCGGACTCCCACAGGTTGATATTACTGGAGTGCAGTTGGAGGTTGTTGAGGATGGCGAGCAACTGTATGCTGACCAGCCTGGAGATGGGGATATAGATGTGGAAGTGATGTAACTTGTTGGAAGATTATATGTACCATGTAACTAGTTGGAAATTGTTGAGATCAATCGAGTACGAATAGAGATATTGAATTGACTATTGTACAAAAGTGATTGTCTAAAGAGCAAAGAGAGAGAGAAAGACAGGAAAATATATATGGGAAAGGAAAGAGCATACTCGGCGAAGCCGAGTATCACATCCGGAGACCGATGACGGGCATCACTCCCGGGGCTTGACCTCCTCCTTGGCATGGGGGCCGCAAGCCACCGGCCTCATGCCCTCAGCTTTAGGCCGATGGGGTTGTAAGCCCCCGAACACCTCACAACCCATCGTGCCAAATCCTGTGTCAATAGAAATTGATAAGTACTCGCCCGCATGGACCGGTCCAGACTGAGCCCGTCCAGTCCAATCCTAGCAGTCCGCGGTCCAGTCCAGTCTGGCCATCCTGTTGGACTGGACCGGACTGAGCCCTATCTCGGACTGGGATCGTCCGGACTGGTGGAATCATTGGTTTTATTCGGTGTCCTGTCTCAAATTGTAGTTGATAAATGATTCCACAGAAGAGAACTGTCGCAGTTAACTAACATACGCGTCAGAGAATTTCGGCAACTTTTCGTTTGATGTTGCACATCCAACGCCAGCAGATTTCACAGAAGATTTATTATGGTGCAGCCTGACCGCTTTCTACCATTATTCCTTTGCTAACTGACCAACCAAAAGTTCGACTGGTATGTAACCGAACCCTATACCCTAAATTTGCTCCTGACCCCTGTATGCGAACCTGAGAACTGATATAGTCTCCCGCCACGATCCCGATTGATGCTGCTGTTGAGCGCCCTCACCTACTTGGCTTCCGGGTTCGCTGGAGCAACACTAGTACCCCTCTCCCAACCTACTGGCCCATCCAAGCGATCCTACGTCGCCCATTCCGGCCGCTGCAGCACTATTGACATCCTTCTATCCTCCGTTATCACTCTTACGTTGTGTGTCTATACAAATATTCATTTAAATATCACCCCTCCGAAGAAGTACTTCGGTATTTGGAATGTCTTGATCTACAAATTCTACTGGGTCCTCATTGCCATGTTCGCTCCCGAGTTTGTTTTATATGCCACATACCTCCAATGGAGAAACCCCCGAGAGCTTTGCAAAATGCTGAAGACACTGGGCGGCAAACCTGAACTGCATAGGAAGGTAGTGCAGGAAATTGTAGCGTTGGTCGCAACAGCGACGAGCTGGATCGTTAGTATCTTACGAAGAGCTCCGTCTAATTCACCAGGTATGCGAACGGAGCTCGAACAACTAGAAAGTAGTCAGTCGGAATCAAAGCGTTCGGAATCTGTGCAACAGGAATTGGTGGGGTCAGATTCAGCAACGATAGGCTCGGGACAGAGTGACCCGATATTGTCCGATAACGCGGAACGGCGGAAATCGGATCAGGCAGAATTGGTGCCAGCAGTCTTGGATCATCCCGACCCGGAGCAACGAACAATACAAGGGCTGGCCTCGACAAAACCAAACACTGCGTCTCCTAGTTCAACACCATCACCCGACGTGCAAGCAGATGAAAGATGGTGCAAAATTTGGTTTCCGCAGTTTACATTGTGATGGGAGGATTCGCGTTCGATGTTCGCGTTTTGTCAGATGTTCTAGTCAGTTTACGGAGGATGTCAGTCCGCGGAGTGACCGGTCAACCCGCGGAGTAACTGGGCTCCATGAACTGACCGGTCGCTTCATGGAGTCTACCACAACTCCGTGAACTGACCAGTCACTTCATGGAGCCATGGCGGCACTGACAAAAATGACAAAAGCTCGGTTTAATTAAGTCTGCGAATAT
>Ga0307515_10003664_pt1 | contig 32272 bp, 26 predicted proteins | sample 17_EM_MG_FD_194513 | JGI IMG/M metagenome (GOLD analysis project Ga0307515, IMG submission 194513) | Populus trichocarpa ectomycorrhiza microbial communities from riparian zone in the Pacific Northwest, United States - 17_EM | ecosystem: Host-associated > Plants > Roots > Unclassified | place... | reverse complement strand
TAAGAGATCAGCTTAAAAAGCTTATTTTAAATTAAATTTGGAAATATGGTAAACCTAGAATACGGCACGTAAAGCTATTTTTGATCTTTTTTCTACCGACATTCAACCCCTCTGGGGTTTTTCCTAAAAGATGTGTACACACCGTAGCCCGTGGGGATGGAATCGCACGTCGCCCCTGCTTGAATAGTTTACAATTAGCGATATCAAATATCGCAGTCAAATAATATTTTACCAAAGCAAACACAAAACCCCGCTAATGTCATCTTCCGAAACTGTTCCGTTAAGTATATCAGATAAACATAAACTGTTAGGGTTAGATAACCTGCGGGCGCTGGCAAATCGAAAGTAACATCACAAATTGCAATCCTTTCATATGGCATATATCTTAGCCATAAATTGATCATACACACCACCCAGGCCCTTTTGGAAAGAGCTGGAGTGGATAAAAACGGCAAACTGATGATGGTTTATTGTTCTTGTTCTTGTAATTGTAATTGTTGGTGCTTTGATACTGAGATATACTGTTGAAAGGACATCGATAATGTTGAGGGATAGGGTGTTGACAATGTGGGAACAACCTAAAAACCTTGGTTAGTTTGCCTTATCGTACATTCCCTGCAAATCGTCTTTTGATTTGCTGTATTTGAAATACTCGGGCTTGTGCAGAATAGAATTGAAATACAACTCACGGGCATGCATATTATCGCCGGTTGAAGCCATATTTGAAAATTGTATCAGTAATGTACTGATGAAATTCCCAACATGAACTTCCTGGTACGACTCTTTCTTTTTATACCCTGTAATTTCAAAATCAGGGATATCCAAATTTGTATAATAATAATAGGGCTTGCCGTTAAATAGTGGCATTTTACTTTGCTTTTCCGTAAGTTTTTCTGTTTTTTTCAAGTAATGTAAAACCTGGAACCTGCCATTTGCAAGTGCGCTCATTATGCTATGAAAGAAGATCGCTTTTTCGGTATCATTTTTAAACTCCATGTTGCCCAGGTCGAAATTATGCGTGCTTAGGTCGGCTGTATTGAAAAGCATAGCCAGTCCGGTTTGTAAGCGGTAATAATAGTTATCGAGCAGGAGTCTTTCATCAATAGTCTCGGCGAGCACTTTGCGGGCTACATCCGGGTCGGGGAAAGGTTTTTTACTCGTATCTATACGATTGTAGTGTATCTCGCGCAGAACATACCACAGCAGCATTTCGTCGTTGGTTGGCCTGTTGATAAAGCGGGGCTGCAATACGGTACTATCTTGCTTTCCTGTTGCTATTAAGACATCAACCATATTGTTTAACACAGGCGTCCTTAAAGCGTCAGCAGCTTTGGCGAAAGCATTGCCGGTTGCCATGTTATTTTGAGAATATAGTTGACTAAGGGAGATGAGGTTGTTAAAATCCTTATCACTTAATTTAACCTGGGCAGTGCAATAAATGCATATAAAGCAAAGTGTTATTAGGAGGACAATGTGTTTCATTTTTCGTAAATAAGGTTTAGTAACGTAACTGAAAGATAGAAGATTGGGTGCAACTTCTAATCAAATCGTAAAAAAATAGCGATGAACAATTCACCGCTATTAAATATCTTAGATCTTGATTCTAACCGCTTGCTTCTACTTCTCAATTTTCTCCGGGACTACCAGGTAAACATCCTCGTTGTCCTTTTTCATCAGGTACTTTTCGCGGGCAAACTTTTCTAACTGTTGCCGGTTGGATGTTAGTTCGTTTAACTCTTTGGTAACCTGGTCTGTTTGGGCTTTATAAAAGTCGCGTTCTTTTTTAAGTTTGTTTACCTGGGTACGGTATTCGTATTGCGAAAACAGATCGTTTTTATCGAAAAAAATCATCCATATTACGAAAGCCAGCGTAACCAAAAAGAATTTATTCTTAAAAAGGTTAATGAGGCGTTTCATCGATATGGGTTCTTTGAATTTCATTTAAAGCTATTTAATTTTTTTTATTGGTGCAAATATTTTTGGTTCATTAGTTCACTGGTTCATTAGTTCATTGGTGAAAAGTTTGTGACTTGTATGGCGAACCTTATTTCGCATGCAAAGACTAATGAACTAATGAACTAATGAACCAGTGAACCAGTGAACCAATGAACTACCTTCTTCCAGACGATCTGCTTGCCCCGCTCATGCCGCTGGCGCCGCCTGAACGACCGCCGCCGCCTGCTGGCCTGCCGCCAGATGGTTTGCGTCCGCTGCCGCCACGGCCGCCTTCACGTTTAAAGCTGCCCGATCCTTTTTTGGATTGGCCTGCCACCAGGTTTGCAGCCATGGCCACAGGGCTCATTGGGTAAGGGTGACCTTCCTCAACAGGAATCTCTTTCCCTATAAGCTTATGGATGTCGCGTAAAAACAGGATCTCTTCCGAATCGCAGAACGACATGGCTATGCCATCGGCGCCGGCCCTGCCTGTACGGCCTATACGGTGTACATAAGTTTCGGGGATGTTTGGCAACTCGTAATTTACAACGTGGGTAAGCTCGTCAATGTCAATCCCGCGGGCAGCAATATCAGTAGCTATCAGCACACGGGTTGTACGGTTTTTAAAGTTGGTTAAAGCCCGCTGACGCGCGTTTTGTGATTTATTACCGTGGATGGCCTCGGCAGTGATGCCTACTTTATTCAAATCTTTTACAACCTTATCGGCACCGTGTTTAGTACGGGTAAATACCAGCGCGGTTTTAATTCCTTTATCTTTTAATATGTGGATCAGCAATGATTTTTTATCATTCTTCTCTACGTAATATAACGCTTGCTGTATGGTATCGGCTGTGGACGATACCGGGGTTACTTCTATCCGTTCGGGATTGGTTAAGATGGTATTGGCTAATGATGTTATTTCAGCAGGCATGGTAGCCGAGAAAAACAGTGTTTGCCTTTTTGAAGGTACTTTGGCAATGATTTTTTTTACATCGTTTACAAAGCCCATATCCAGCATGCGGTCGGCCTCGTCCAGTATCAGCATTCTAACCTGGTCAAGGTGTACAAAACGCTGGTTCATTAAATCCAGTAAGCGGCCCGGGGTTGCTATCAAAATATCAACACCACGGCGTAAGGCATCAACCTGCGGGTTTTGCGATACACCGCCAAATATTACCAGGTTTTTTAAGCCGGTATGTTTGCCATAAGCCGTAAAGCTTTCGGCAATCTGGATAGCAAGTTCGCGGGTTGGGGTAAGCACTAAGGCCTTGATTGCTTTTTGCTCTTTGTGTGCCATCCTGTCCTGGAACAGTAACTGCAAAGTAGGCAGCGCGAAGGCGGCGGTTTTGCCGGTACCTGTTTGCGCGCAACCTAATAAGTCGCGGTGATTTAATACGATAGGAATGGCTTGCGCCTGGATAGGGGTAGGGGTTGTATATCCCTCGGTTTTTAAGGCCTTGAGGAGAGGCTCAATTAATTTTAAATTTTCGAATGACATGTTTGTTTGAATGTGCAGATGTGCAAATTTCAGGTGTGCAGATGTGCTTTTAATATTATAGACTGATATGCCTATGTTTTTAGCGAGGCATTATTATTTTGTGCAAAGATACGCTTTTTAAATCAGATGGCATAAATGTGCAGATTACAGATTTCAAATGTGCAGATGATGGCTGACATGTAGATAGTTGGGTCGTGGATTGAGTTCGAAAACGTAAACCGATCCATTCTTCGCAGCAATGGGTTTCAACCTGTTTATTATTATAATACAGAGATGAGTTAGAATTGATAGAGATGAAACCGTTTAGCCAGCTGATAACGACATGCCAACTAAACAATAAAGTGTAAATATATTTGGACGTTTTAAGCCGTAACCGCTTTCTCCTCAGCCGCCTGTCTTTTCTGCTCGCGCTCGCGGATAAAGGCGTTTAGCAGCAGCATACCCACGCCAACCATAATAGCCACATCAGCAACATTAAATATGCCGGTTTCAAAAATACCGAAGTTCATTTGTACAAAATCGGTTACGCTGCCATAAACGGCCCTATCATACAGGTTGCCTATGCCGCCGGCCAGTATTACAATAATGGCGGCCTGGTTAAGTAAGGTTAAACCGCGTTTTAATAATACATATAGTAACCCCCAAACCAGCGCTGCGGCCGGTAAAACCGAAAGCAGGATAAAATGCCATGGATTGGGCAGCTTATCGCCTATACTTAAAAATGCACCCGTGTTTTCAACCCGGGTAATGGTCATAAAGTTTTTTATAACCGTAGTAATAAGGGAAAAATGGACATGATCCCGTACATAAATCTTGCTGATCCTATCGGCGCCAATAACTAAAGCTAAAAGCAATAACAACCACAATTCCCGCGAAACCCTTTTCTTATCCATCAAAAATTTAGTACTTGTATTTTGTTTATAACGTAACAGGCGTTACTTAAGTTGTTGGCCTGCGCAAATTGCGGCCAAAAACGTTGGTGTTTTATAAAAAAAGGCCATCCGTACAAAACAGATGGCCCTTTATATGAGGTAAAATTATTTTTTCAAAAATTTGAAATCTTTACCGATGAATTTGGCATTAGCGCCTAATTCTTCTTCAATACGAAGCAATTGGTTGTATTTAGCGATCCTGTCTGAACGTGAAGCCGAACCGGTTTTGATTTGGCCGCAATTTAATGCTACTGCTAAATCGGCAATGGTAGCATCTTCAGTTTCGCCCGAGCGGTGGCTCATTACTGAGGTATAACCGTTAGTTTGTGCTAAAGTTACCGCGTTGATGGTTTCGGTTAATGAACCAATCTGGTTTACTTTAACCAGGATTGAGTTTGCGGTATCCTCGTTAATACCACGTTGTAAACGTTTGGTGTTGGTTACAAACAAATCATCACCTACCAACTGTACAGTTTTGCCCAGTTTTTCGGTTAATAATTTCCAGCCATCCCAATCATCCTCGGCCATACCGTCTTCAATAGAAATAACAGGGTATTTGGCAACAAGCTCTGCAAGGTACTCAACCTGCTCGGCGCTGGTACGGATAGCACCTTTTTCGCCTTCAAATTTGGTATAATCGTATTTGCCGTCTTTGTAAAATTCAGATGCAGCACAGTCAAATGCTATAAAGATATCTTCGCCTGGTTTGTAACCTGCTTTTTCAATAGCTTTCAAAATGGTTTCAACACCATCTTCGGTGCCTTCAAAGGTTGGTGCAAAACCACCTTCGTCGCCAACTGCGGTTGATAAGCCACGGTCGTGCAGAATTTTTTTCAGGTTGTGGAATACTTCGGTACCCCAACGCAATGCTTCAGAGAATGAAGGGGCACCAACCGGCATAATCATAAATTCCTGGAAAGCGATAGGCGCATCAGAGTGCGAACCGCCGTTGATGATGTTCATCATCGGGATAGGTAAAGTGTTGGCATTTACACCGCCAATGTAACGGTATAATGGCTGGCGGCTTTCCTGTGCTGCTGCTTTTGCAACGGCCAATGAAACGCCTAATATGGCGTTTGCGCCAATTTTACCTTTATTTTCGGTACCATCAATTTCAATCATCAGGGCATCAATGCTGTTTTGATCAAATACATCAATACCTTTTAATTCAGGAGCTAAAATGTCATTTACGTTGGCAACGGCCTTTAACACGCCTTTACCCATGTATTTTGTTTTATCGTCATCGCGAAGTTCAACGGCCTCGTGTACACCGGTTGATGCACCAGAAGGTACCGCGGCGCGACCGAATGCGCCATTCTCAGTTAATACTTCTACTTCGATGGTAGGGTTACCGCGCGAATCTAAAATCTGGCGGGCGTGTACGTCAATTATTAAGCTCATTTTTTTATTGTCAGATATTTGTAAATTGTAAACGGCGGCTAAGTTAACAGCAAAATCAAGAAATCACAATCGAAATTTTGTATTTGTTATCATTATTAATCAATAATGCCAAAGGGTAACAGCAATTTAACATGAAATTAAAATGTTTTTGTGCTGATGTTGCCTCCAAAAGGGAAAAATTCCGGCCTTAATCGGTTGTAGTAGGCACATGTTCGCGTTGCACAGCGTTTTTGCGGTTAATACGATACATCAACATCAGCATAATATTGTTTTTTGCACTGCTTTGTATAGTTGTATAGTTACGCTGGTTTATCCAGCCGGCCTGTACAATCCAGCTTTTATCAACCTGGTAACCCAAAGCGGCAGATATGCGGTTACGCTCGAAATTAGGCACCCGGTTATTAAAAAATACCTCGTCGAAAACAGAGATAAACCAGGTGTTGGCAATAATTTTTTTGTGGTTTAAGGGAATAAACATATTTAAGCGATACCTGAAACGGTTACGGTAATCGCCATTTACCCAGCGCTGTTCTATGCGGTAACGATGTTCGAATTTAAAGCGGTCTAAAAACTGGTTAACCGTCATTTGCTCCCAAAACCGGTATTCGTTGGTTGTTGGGCCTTTATCAAGATCGGTATAATCATAAGTGTGGTAAGTTCCGGTGCCAAGTAGGGCGGTAAAGTTTTTATCCAGGTCATAACTTACACCTGCTTTTGCCTCGTAGTACTGAAACTGCTTAAACGCGCCGTTCGTACGGGTTTGAATTTCGGAGTAGCCACCCCATTTGTGAGCGCTATCGCCCGGCAAAACTACCGTTGCTACGCCCCATGTGCCCAATTTGCTGTCCTGGGCTTTAACAGTAAATGAATATGCTGTTAACAAAATGAAAACTGAAACGATACCGATGCTGTTTTTGAACATAACTTAGGGATTTAATGGTGCAAATGTATTTCCTTGATGTTATGTTAGTGTTAAGTTGAAAGCTGTTAATGTTAAATTAATGTTAAGTTTTTAATAATAAGTGGGCTGACTGAAAATAAAGGCTAATTTGTTAATGTAGCAGGGTTTATAATTTGACGATTTGTGGCGATGCCTGCGGCCCGGGCTGTTCACTAATACGCCTGCAGGCATTACGCGCAGGCCGGTACCGTTGCCATCCCTATCGCGATTGTCTGAATCAGAATTGACGGAATTAGAGAATGGACAGAATAAGATGTCTGAACGGAATTTTTCGAATTAAAGAATTGGCAGAATTTTAAGAAAATTCAACTAATTCGTTTGATTCGAGTTCAAAAAGTACACAAAAAAACTTACGAAGTTTTCAAAACTTCGTAAGTTTCATCGAAAATACTTCGGGTCTTAACTCTTGATTCTAATCTCTTGACTCTTACCTTATTCCCATTTAAAAGTCTTTATAGCCACTGCATAAACAATCACAAACCAAATTAATAGGATCAGGAGTTGATGTGTCACATCTGCCAAGCCGGCGCCTTCAAAAGCTACCTTTCGCATGGCGTTGTTTAAATGGGTTAAAGGCAGGGCGTTACTAATGAACTGTAACCATTTAGGAAAAGCAGTTACCGAAAAAAAGGTACCCGACAGCAAAAACTGCGGCATGGTAATAATGTTGGACAGGGGTGGCACGGTACTTTCATTTTTGGCAATACCCGAAATAATAAATCCGAAGCCCATAAATATAATAAGCCCGATGGTGGAGAGCACCAGCATATTAAGTACCGTAATTATGCCATGTACCAGGGTAAAGCCAAACATGTAGTGGCCTACCAATATAATAAACAGCGCGCCCAGTAACGAGAAGGTAATCCTGGCCAAAGCCTCGCCCAAAACAATACTCGACCGTTTAACCGGCGTAGCAAAAAAACGCTTGATCACCAGGGTTAAACGCAAACTAAGGAAAACAAAGGCAGTACCGAAAACCCCGCTGCTTAAAATGGAAAAACCTAATTGTCCGGGTAAAATAAAATCAATGTACTTGTATTCGCGGCCGGATACTGTGGTTTCTTTTATTTCAACTACTTGTTGTTGCGAAAGTCCAAGAATCCTGTTGTTTATTTCATAATATATATTGCTGATCACTGATCGCAGGATATTACCTTTTTCGGCAGATGCTTTGGTATATTGTACATTAACAGTGAATAATGTTTTTTGCAATCCGGATAAAGGAGGATACATAGTATAGCCACCAGCTGAATTATTGTTCTTATCCTCGTGGTTTTTGATGTTGATAATGGCATCGATAGTGCCCTTTGAGAGATTGGAGTTCATCTCCTCAGTACTTTGATCCTTTATCAGGTGTATTACTTTCACCCTGCTAATAGCCTGGTAAAATAAACCGGTTGTATCACTGTTTTTACCTAAGCCAACATCTACGGTAACACCTCCGCCGCCAATATTGGCAAAAACAATAATAAATATTAAAGGGAAGGCCAATGTAAATACCACCGCCGAAGGGCTGCGCAGTATGGCCCTGAAACTTGCTTTGGCAATAGCCAGGGTTGCTTTAGTATTACTATATTTCTTTTGATTCATTTTGGTTCATTGGTTCACTGGTTCATTGGTTTCTTCTGGCGGGATCATTGGTCATTGAGTCATTTGCCTGCGGTGTCATAGGTCATTATTTAACTGCCAGCTGCAAACTCAAAACTGCCAACTTACTCCCCCTTCAGGGGGCCGGGGGGCTAACCTTCCCGCCATTCTTTACCTGTCAGGTTAATAAATACGTCTTCCAGGTTGGCCAGTTTTACTTGTTTTTTACGTTCGAAACCTGTTGCTATCAGTTGGTCAATAAAATGATCGGGGGTATCAATGCCAATGATGTGGCCGCCATCAACAAAGGCAACCCGGTCGCATAGCACTTCGGCTTCATCCATATAATGGGTGGTAATCACAACCGTTGTGCCCTGATCCCGAATTTCGCGGATCAAATCCCAAAGATTACGGCGGGCTTGCGGATCCAGGCCGGTTGTGGGTTCATCTAAAAAGATGATCCTTGGGTTATTAATAAGCGTGGTGGCGATAGAGAACCGCTGTTTTTGTCCGCCCGAAAGGTCTTTATATTTTGCCTTGGCTTTATCAACAAGCGCAACTTTTTCCAGCATTTCGGTGGGGGATTTGTCAACCCCATATAAGCCGGTAAATAACTCTATCAATTCGGATAGGTTAAGGTTTGGATAGTAGCCGGCGGCTTGTAACTGTACACCTATGCGCTGTTTAATACTGTCTTTATCGGTATCAATATTAAAGCCGTCAACAGTTATCTCGCCCGATGTTTTTTCGCGCAGGGTTTCAATAACTTCAAGGGTGGTGGTTTTTCCGGCGCCGTTTGGGCCAAGTAAACCGAAGATCTCGCCTTCATAAACTTCAAAGCTGATATCCTTTACGGCAGTAAAATCGCCGTAGTTTTTTACCAGGTTTTTTACAGTGATAATGGGTGGTTTCGCCATAAGGTAAAAATGCAATAGAATAATGAAATAACCATGAATTATTTAGCCCCCTCTAAACGGCGCAGCCATCATGAACACCCCTTAAATAAAAACAATGTGAATAATCTCCCCAGGAAGGGGAGACTTTTGTTTTAAGCCCTCCCAACCGGGGAGGGTTTGGGAGGGGCTGGCTCTTTATGGTTTTGGTTACGGGCTCATCGTGCTTTTAACCGTTTTGCTTTCGGCAGCCGACTTTGCCATGTTCCTGTTTGTTTATCTCTCTTTTTGTAGCGATACTTTATAAGTATCGCTACAGGAGTGCTATGGAATATATATATAATAGAACCTGATAATAAAAACTCCCCCTTCATGGGGCTGGGGGCTTATTTTATCAGGTGACCGATGGAATTAATAATAGCTTCGGCATGTTCTGCCGCTTTAACTATCAGGTGAATAATTTGTATAGCAAGTAAAGTTTTCATAGTGGTTGCGATTTGTTGAATCAAAAATGCAAACAGAATGGCTTTTTAGCTATAGATATTAGGCGAAGCAATGCAAACTTCCGGTAAACGGCGGAAAATTACCGATGAATGGGCGACGGTGGATGGATGGCTTCGGTGAAATTTTTAGACGAAATGAATTTATAATTCTGTTTAATAATAGCCGCTTAATTTATATTTTAGCTTTTTAAAAAAACCTTATCGCAACTTACATGAAAAAGTCTGTATTGTTACTCGTCTTCACATTAGTGTTTAATATTGTAAACGCACAATTTAAATTAATAGCCGAAGGGCCTGCTTTTAAAGAACCTGAAGAGGGTTTTGCCAAAATATTACAATTAAAAACCGGGAATACCATATTTATTCACATCAGCTTGAAGGAAGGTATTGATACCCGCATTTACAACCCGGCGCACCAGGAAATAGCTACCAATCACATCAACCCTTTGTATGACAAACTCGGAACAGGGAGTAGTATTGAAGCCGCTTTTGAAATAAATGGCGATGTTGTTTTGATGGTCAGCAAATCAGAATCCCGCACCCCTGTGTTGTATCGTATTATAATCGACGGCAAAACAGGTGCGGCCAAAGAAGACAAACAAATTGCCCAGTTGGCCAAGGTGAGTTTTTTTGCGGGCTATGCTATGGCATTTGGTAATGTGCCCCAACCCGATTTTTTTGTGCGCAAAGATCCGCATAGCGACAATTATGCCTTGGTGCTGTTAAACAGTTTCGAGTCGGAAAGAAGCAAACGCATAGAAATTATATCATACGGGGCCGATAACAAAGAAACAGGCCGGGCGTTTTATGCATCACCCGATGAAAAATATAAATATATCCGGTATGTTGATATGGCTGTAATTGGAAGCGATAAAGTTTCTGTTTTGGCGTATGGTTATAATACCGCAAACAGCGGCGGTAAAGCGAGCGAGCTTATTTTAGCTAATTTAGATAAAGGTGCCAAAACCGTTAGTTTTACCGAACTGGGCTTTTCGATGGATTTACTGGTGTATCATGGTATATGCCGTTACAATCCTGCTATTAAATCATTGGTGTTGATAGCTTCAACCAAAGAGAACTCAAAAGATGAAGGTTATACGCCTATAATGGCACTGGTAAATCCTTTCGATAAAAAAATCAACAGGGTAAATGTAATTTCTCCTTCAGAACGCCTTGATCAATATTCAAAGAAGGGTTTCAGGGGTTTACCGCAAAACCTGTTCATTAATGACGATGGTACTTTCACCGTTGTATCTGAAGAAATGGCCCACCGCTATACCAATTACTCGGTAACTACAATACTTGGCGATCTGGCTGTGGTTAATTACACTAAAACCGGGGAACCGTCAACTGATTTCCTGATCCGCAAAAGTCATTTCATCAATGGGGGGGTAGGCCCGTTTTATCAATCATACCGGGAAGGCACAGCTCAAAGGCTGGGCGGAGGTAGTCAGTTTAAATCATTCGCTTACCTTGACGGAAAAACCAAGAGCTACATTTTATTCAACGACACCGAGCGTAATAATGAAAAGCTGGAAAGTGGAAGCCTGGTTGATATACAAGGCGTAAGTGGCTGCGACGGTTTTTATTATCCGCTTACCGGCAGCGAACCGATTTTGAAAAGGGATTACGTTTTTGGCAATCCCGAAGGAAAAAAAGACCATAACCTGGGCTTGTTTTCAATATCCGACTATGACCGTAACAGTAATGTGTACGTTACGCTGGAGCTTTCAAACCAAAATGGTAAAAAAAATGTAACCGTAGTTTGGCTACAGCCATAGTAAATAAACAGCCCGGAAGGAATGTATCTGCCGGGCTGTTTGTTTAAGCTTACTCTGCTATTGCCAGCAGCCGCTTCCATTCGGGGTGCCGTTTCAAATAAGCTATAATATATGCGCAAAGGGGCACAATTTTCAGGTGGTTATCTTCAATATAGTTAAAAGCTTTTTCAACAAGGGCGGCTGCAACACCGGTGCCCTCCATTGCTACCGGTACTTCGGTATGTATCAGGTAAATTTTATCGCCTTTTAGTTTGTAATCAATAAATGCCCTGTTGCCATCTATAATAAGTTCAAAATTATGGATGGCTTCGTTATTAATAAGCGGAATATCCTCGTATTTCATTTTTTTTAATTTGTGCCGGAACTAAATTAACAACAAAATTTATAAAGCCATTTTGTTGCAGTATTTTTGGGCGGATTTTTTATCGGATGAATACATGGTACGATGTGCTTAAATTGCCATTTAACCAGCGCAAACAACTGGTATTAAATTAGTTGTTTATGTTTTTTTAATTTTAATTAATTTTGATTTGTGGTTCTATTTTCATAGAATTACATATAGAAACAGCCCTGGTTTCGCCTTAATGAAAACTATTGTGGAGCAGCTTAAGCGTATTTTACTTCAGGCTATACTATTGCTATGCATTACAAGTGTTTTTGCACAGGTAAAGCGCCCGTTATATTTGGCGGCCAACAAGAAAAAGCCATCGCCCGTAGCAAAGGTTAAGCCGGTAAAGGGCAGCCTACAATTTCAGGAGTTTTCAAAAATTCTGGCCAATGCCAACGTTACTTTTACTTTCCCTAAAGGTTTCCGGGAGATTCCGGCTGTAAACAACGAGAATTTTTCGTTTGACTATGCTATGGAGCTCCCCGGGCGCGAGTTTGAAATATGGTTCCAGGTAAAATCGCTAACACAAAACTGGCTGAGTTATCAACGTAACCACGAACAGCAAAATCCCGATTCATCATACCTGGAGGTTGGTAAAGCGCAGGCAACTAATTTTTCTGGCGAACAGGATAATACTGTTAGGCCAATTCCGGCTAATGTGCTGGCGCGTTATAATGCCGATGCCGGTAAATCGTACCTGCTAACGCTGATGGACATGGCCGAAACCAAGAGCTACAAATACGCCTTGCTTATTATTTTGCAGCGTAACCATACCGGTACTATTATGGCGGTTTGTTTTACCAACGAAAAAGATCCCGAATTTTTCAGGAATATTGATAGGGGCACCAATTGTCTCAAGTTTAAGATCCATTAACATAATGTTAATAAGTTGACAGTTTTGAACACTCAATTCATTGTCGAAACTTTATTTTTGCAAATAGGTGCATAGTGACACCTTTTTTTAAATTCTACTTTATAAATGGCAGAACCAGTTAATTACAGTGAAGATAGTATCCGCTCGCTCGATTGGAAGGAGCACATCCGTTTGCGCCCAGGTATGTACATTGGTAAACTGGGCGATGGCTCGGCTTATGATGATGGGGTATATGTATTGCTTAAAGAGATTGTAGATAACTCGATAGATGAGTTTGTAATGGGCAGCGGCCGTACCATCGAGGTAAATATGAGCGATCATAAAGTATCCGTACGTGATTATGGCCGCGGCATCCCTTTGGGAAAAGTGATCGATTGCGTATCCAAAATAAACACCGGTGGTAAGTATGATAGCAAGGCCTTCCAAAAATCGGTAGGTTTAAATGGTGTGGGTACCAAGGCGGTAAACGCATTGTCAAACAATTTCATCGTACAATCGTACCGCGACGGCCGTACCAAGCTGGCCGAATTTGCCAAGGGCGAGCTGATTCGTGATGAAGCTGAAAAGGAAACTACGCAGCGTAACGGTACTGCTATCAACTTCATTCCCGATGATACCATTTTCAGGCATTACCGTTTTATCCCGGAGTTTGTTGAAAGCATGATCTGGAACTATGTGTTCCTCAACTCGGGCCTTACCATTAACTTTAACGGTCAAAAATATTTTTCGGAACGCGGGCTGTATGATTTGCTTACCCGTAACACCGATGTAGAGACGCTGCGTTATCCTATCATCCACCTTAAAGGCGAGGATATTGAAATAGCCATGACCCACGGGCAGCAATACGGCGAGGAGTATTACTCGTTTGTAAACGGCCAGAACACTACACAGGGTGGTACCCACCAGGCGGCCTTCCGCGAGGCTGTTGTTAAAACCATCCGCGAGTTTTATAAAAAGGAGTTTGATGCTTCAGATATCCGCGCATCTATAGTTGCGGCCATTGCTATTAAGGTACAGGAGCCGGTTTTTGAATCGCAAACCAAAACCAAACTCGGTTCGCAAAACATTGGTCCCGAAGGGCCATCGGTACGTGGTTTCATCAACGATTTTCTGAAAAAGGAGCTGGATAACTACTTGCATAAAAACCCGGCCGCTGCCGATGCATTGTTAAAACGCATTCTGCAATCTGAGCGCGAGCGTAAAGATATTGCAGGCATTAAAAAGCTGGCCAACGAACGCGCCAAAAAGGCATCGCTGCATAACCGCAAGCTGCGCGATTGCAAACTGCATTTTGAAGATACCCACGAGCGCCGCCAGGATACTACCTTGTTTATTACCGAGGGTGATTCGGCCAGTGGAAGCATCACCAAATCGCGCGATGTAATGACCCAGGCTGTATTCAGCCTAAAAGGTAAACCGCTTAATTGTTTTGGCCTCACTAAAAAAGTGGTGTACGAAAATGAGGAATTTAACCTGTTGCAACATGCCCTTAATATTGAAGACGGACTGGATGCCCTGCGCTATAACAATATTGTAATAGCTACCGATGCCGATGTGGATGGCATGCACATCCGCCTGCTGCTCATGACCTTCTTTTTACAGTTTTTTCCCGACCTGGTAAAAGCGGGTCATGTTTTCATCCTGCAAACGCCACTGTTCCGGGTACGCAATAAAAAGGAAACCATTTACTGCTACAGCGACGAGGAACGCCGCAATGCCATAGCCAAATTAGGCAACAAACCCGAGATAACACGGTTTAAAGGATTGGGCGAGATTTCGCCCGATGAGTTTGGCTTGTTTATAGGTAAAGATATCCGCCTTGATCCGGTGATCCTGAAAGATGCCAATATTAAAGGCTTGCTTGAATATTTTATGGGCAAAAACACACCAACCCGCCAAATGCACATTGTAAACAACCTGCGGGTTGAAAAAGATGACGAAAGCATTAACCCGCTGGTTGCCGAAGATGCCGATGGGGTGGCATTGCCGGTTGCGGTTTAACCCGGTTTTTGTAGCCATAAAACATAAAGCACGCCGCGCTGCGGGTATTGCCGGCCAGGCTGAAAATAGTAAATACATAATTGCAAACAGAATTTCTGTGGCGGTTCATGTGATGAGGCACTGCAGGAAAACGAATTGGTATGGAACCTCTGATACTATCAAAATCACAAGCCCGGAAGATCATCCTTCAGGCCGCTGGATTGGCCAGGCAAGCGCAGTTTGGTACAGGCCCTGAGGCGGTTTACCGGCTTATTGATCACCTGGGTTTTGTGCAGCTGGATACTAATTACGTGGTGGAGCGGGCGCATCACCACGTGATGGCTGCACGGGGGCCGGATTATGAGCCAGACTGGCTGGGCGAACTGGTAGCCGACGGCCGGATATTTGAATATTTTACTTCCGACGCAGGTTATATCCCGATGCGCGACTTCCGCTTTTCGCTGCCGGTTAAGGAGGGTTTTTCGGTAAACAGAAAGCCTGTAACCCCGGCAGAGAGCCGGCTCATGAAACAAGTACTTGACCGGGTTGAACGCGAAGGCCCCCTGATGGTTGGCGATTTTGAAAACGACCGGCTGGAAGCCAGCTCGGGCTGGTGGGATTGGCGCCCCGCCAAGGTGGCGCTCGAACGGCTGTACCTGGATGGCAAACTGACCATCACCCGCACCAAAAGTTTTCATAAGGTATATGATGTGCCGATGAATTTAGTTCCGGCAGATACGGATTTGACAGTACCAACGCCGGAAGAATTTGCCCGGTTCGTGATCAGGCGTACGCTGGGAGCGTTGGGTATTGCCTACGTTAAAGAAATGGCCTGGCGCGCCCGCTATGTGAAGGGCAACCTGGTAAAAAAAGAACTGGAGAAAATGGTCGCCGCCGGCGAAGTGCGGGTTGTATCGGTTGAAGGGCTAAAAAGCGCCCCGCTTTATATGCTGCCCCATCAGCAAACCGAGGTTGAACTGGCAGGCGATGCCTTTATTCTTTCGCCTTTTGATATCCTGAATGTATTCAGGCACCGATTGAGGGACTTTTTTGATTTTGACTACCAGATTGAATGCTTTGTGCCCGCGCCTAAACGCAAGTATGGCTATTTCTCGTTACCGATACTCGTGGGCGATACCTTTGTAGCCCGCATCGATGCCAAGGCCGACAGGAAGCAAAAAATATTGATTGTCCATAACCTGCACTTTGAGGAGGTAGAACTTGATGAAGCCATGATAGGGAAGATAGTAGTGGCGTTAAAAGCGTTTATCCAATTTAATAAGTGCCGGGATATTGTTTTTAAAAAGTCGAATAGGGCAGATTATATGGAGGTTATTGGGGTGGCGTTTTGATGGGGGAGAATTGAGACGCAGGGAAGATGTTAATAAAACATTTCTTGATTTGATTTGTGGAGTTTATTATATTTGTATACAATGGCACGTAAAGTAGTAAAAAAGACAGTTTCAAAAGGAGAGCGTTTAGGCTGGACTCCACTTGATAAAGTGAAGCCGGTAACACTTTCTTCAATTGTTGTTACAGGCCGTCGTATAAGTGTGCCCCGTCGTAGCCGTTTGTTAACCGAATCCCAACAAGGTTTTTTAATCCCTTGATTTTTAATTCTCCTGGTTACCCGTTAAGGTTTATTCAAAAACAAATTTGCCGGGATGCGAGTAGTCATTTGTTTACCTTGATTTTTAAGTTCTATTCTCCCATAACCCGTTATGCTTATATACTTCGTGTAGAGTATCACGAAGAGCAGGTATTTGCTTTGAAATTTTATGCCCAAAAAGATAGCAAGAGTGATTACAAATATTCGCACATAATTAATAGGGGCGATGTTTTTAATATTCTTATCACCTGTTTAAAATCTGTGCAAATAATTTTACAGGATTATCCTGAAGCCTCTTTTGGTTTTATTGGTGCCAGGACAATTGATCCGGTTGCTAACCGGGCAGAAGATTATGAGAACACTCAGAGGTTTCGTGTTTATAGCCAAATTGAAGAAGATACAATTGGAGATCAAACTTTTGAACATTTTACCTACGAGGTGCTTAGCGGGTATTTGTTGGTTAATAAATATACCGGGAACATTGAAGATAAAGAACGCCTGATTAAGCAAATGTTTATTCGTACCTATAATCATTTATTAGATATCTGATTTTGTTATAGTGCTGGCTCATTATCCTTAAGGATTGAGGAGGGGAGGAATGAACTTGCACAATTCGCGGTCGCCGCGTTGGCAATCTTGGAGAACCAAAAAAAGGGGCACAAGGCCCCTTTCTCAATATAATGTGACCGGCAATTACAAAGCCAATACTTCTTTTACTCTTTCGGCAGCTTCTTTTAATAAGATAGCCGAGAATACTTTCAATCCTGAGTTATCTATCAGTGCTTTTGCCTCGGCGGCGTTGGTGCCTTGTAAGCGTACAATGATTGGTACAGGGATGTTGCCAATTTCTTTGTAGGCATCAATAACACCCTGTGCAACACGATCGCAACGAACGATACCACCAAAAATATTGATGAGGATAGCTTTAACGTTTGGATCGCTCAGGATGATGTTGAAACCTGCTTTAACGGTTTCGGCGTTGGCAGTTCCACCTACGTCAAGGAAGTTGGCTGGCTCACCGCCGGCAATTTTAATAATATCCATGGTGGCCATAGCTAAGCCGGCGCCATTAACCATACAGCCTACGTTACCATCAAGCTTTACATAGTTAAGGTTTGATTTGCTGGCTTCAACTTCGGTTGGGTCTTCCTCGTCGGTATCGCGCATAGCAGCGTAATCCGGGTGACGGTAAAGGGCATTATCATCCAGGTTAACCTTGGCATCAACAGCCAAAATTTTGTTATCAGATGTTTTTAAAACCGGGTTAATCTCAAACTGCGATGAATCGGTTGCATCGTAGGCTTTATATAGGGCCGCGATAAACTTGGTCATATCTTTAAAAGCCTCTCCTGATAAACCTAAGTTAAAGGCGATTTTTCGGGTTTGGAAACCTTGCAAACCAACTTTAGGGTCAATTTCTTCTTTAAATATCAGTTCGGGGGTCGAGTGTGCAACTTCCTCGATATCCATACCGCCTTCGGTGCTGTACATGATAATGTTACGGCCTTTAGCACGGTCGAGCAGTACGCTCATATAAAACTCTTTTACTTCGCTTTCGCCGGGGTAGTAAACATCCTGGGCTACTAAAACTTTTTTTACTTTTTTACCCTCCGGTCCGGTTTGTGGGGTAACCAGTTGCATGCCAATAATATTGCCTGCAATTTCTTTAACCTGGTCGTGATTTTTGGCCAGCTTTACGCCACCACCTTTACCACGGCCACCGGCATGGATCTGGGCTTTTATCACCACCCAGCTTGATCCCAGGTCTTCTTTCAATTTTTGGGCAGCTGCAACAGCCTCTTCGGGTGTGTCAGCAACAATGCCTTCCTGTACTCGTACGCCAAAGCTTTTCAATATCGCTTTGCCCTGATATTCGTGGATATTCATGTTTTTTGAAGAATTTGCGGTAAATCTACAATTTTTGTTTAAAGTAGGGGAGGATTGTAGCGTTTATTTGACAGGACTTATTTTATCATCGCTTTTGAGCCAGAAGGAAATTTTGCTGCCTTTGCCCAATTCACTTTTGATGGTTAATTTACCCCCATTTTTTTCGATAAAATCCTGGCAAAGCGAGAGCCCCAGCCCCGAGCCTTTTTCGCCCGAGGTGCCATCTTTATGGAAATTTTCTTTGCGGAATATTTTGGCAATATCCTCGGCAGACATGCCGCCGCCGGTATCTTCTACATACACTTCAACAAAGCCGGGTTTGGTGCTGTATCCCAGGGTTATTTTGCCGTCAACCGCGGTAAATTTAGTGGCATTGCCAAGCAGGTTGCGCAATACCAGTTTTATCATGTCCCTGTCGCCGTAAACAGCAATGCTTTTATTAATGTTGTTAACCAGTTCAATGTGTTTGTTGTCGGTGTTCAATTTAAACAGGTGATAGTTTTCGTCGGCAATTTCCATTACGTCAAATAAAACCGGGTTTACCTGGATGCCGTCCATCTGGCTTTTTGCCCAGTAAAGCAGGTTATCCGTAAGGCTAAATGCCGAGCCAATGTTTTCGTCGAGATGGGGGATAAGCTCCTCTAATTCTTCCAGCGAGATCGAACCGGATTTTACCAGATCGAGGGTTTGTTTGAGCTGGCCAATTGGCCCCCTTAAATCGTGCGAGATGATGCTGAAAAGTTTGTCTTTGGTTAAATTTGATTCCTGCAGCGCCTTGCTTTGGGCCAAAATCTCGTCGTTTTTATCACTTAATTCCCTGGTTTTTTCCTTCACCTTTTTTTCAAGCGCCAGTTTTTGCCTGTTAATACGGCCATTGTTTAATATACCGAACAGGTAAAATAACAGCGCGGCTGTAAATGCATATAATAAATAAGCCCACCAGGTTTTAAACCAGGGCGCAGTAACATGAAACGAATAGGAATCTGTGCGGCTTATTTGCCCGTAAATATTTTTGGCCCGCACAAAAAAGGTGTAATCGCCATCGGCAAGGTTGGTAAATGAAACTTCGCGGTCATGGCTCCAGGCCGACCATTTATCTTCAAACCCGTTTAATTGGTATTGATATTGAATTTTATCGGCGTCCTCAAAAAACGGGCTTGTAAAAACAAATTTCAACCTGTTTTTTGAAAACGGAATATCGTTTTGCGGCAGCCCGGCCCCGTTAGCAAAAATGGTTGAATCTGCCGCCTTTACGGTTTTGATGTATACCGGCAAAGGTTTATGGTAATAAGTTGGCTGATTGGGGATGTAATTAACAACCCGCTTTAAATTACCAATCCATACCTGGTTGGTGCCAGCTGCAAGTACGGGTGCATCTACATCAACAGGCAGCAGGCCATGCGTAGCCAACGCATTTTTTTTAAACGGCGTAAACAGCAACCTGAATGAGCCATTGGGCTGCTTAATAAAAGCTCCTGCACTTTGCTCTTTTTTTGATGGCGCACCCCAAAAGTAAATATCGCCTTTGGCAGTTTGTGTAGCTGTATAAATGCAAACGCCCTGGCTTACCTTACCAAGTATGGCATCGGGCTCAAACCTGTTTTTTGTTTTGTTGTAGCTATAAAAACCATTGGTGGTAGCAGCTATAATCCGGCCGTTTAAGTGGTAAATCCGGTTGTTAAGGGTCGATGGCAATCCGTTTTTTGTATCATAAAAGGCCGTGCTGATTACCGAATCCATCTGCGCGTTCAGCCTTAGCTTATAAATGCCTTTATTGTAATGGCTTATCCATACGTTACCCTCGTCGTCCTGTTGTATATAGCGGGTTTCCTGTTCAAAACCCCTGATCTTTTTTTCGTGCCAGGTATTGCCTTCTTTTGATAGAAGCCAGATGCCCGTGTTATAGGTGCCCATAATCATGCAGTCGGGCTTGTTTTTTACCTCACCCAGGGTTTGGATAAACCAATGATGAATTAAAGGGATGGCTTTTTTGCCTTGAATTTCAAAAACCCCGGTACGATGAGCTAAGTATAGTTTGTTGCCGAAATTAAACATGTTCCAGTTTTCCGTTTCGGTTCCGGGAATGGCAGAAAACGTTGAATTGTCGTTTTTATAGAAAAGTGCTTTATCGGTACCCACATATAAATCGTTGCCTTTTTTACCAAGGGACAATATGGTACCATCGAGGCCATTATTATTGTCATATATGGATAAGGGCGAACTTGAAATCAACTGTGTAATATAGGTATCAGCGCCAAGCCAAATGTTTTGGGCCTTATCCAGGAAGCAAAAGCCGGTATTAAGGTTAAGCCCCAGCATATCCTTTGAATTGAAGTTTACCGTTTGGCCAGCCCTGTTTAAAATATAAACGCCTTCCTCGGTAGCCATTACTATTTTCCCTATATCCATGTATAGCAGGCTTCGCACAGGAATATTTTTGGTGCTGGTAACCGGATTTTTGGTAAGCAGCAGCATTTTTTTACTGCTATCGGCTTCCAACGGGTTTAATGACCATATCCGGTTATTATCGTCGAGCAAAAGGTATTCACCATTTTCATAATCGGCAATTCGTTTTATTTGCAATCCGGCTAGTTGCTTGCCAAAACCGGCATCGGCAAACCCGCCGTTTTTATAAACTAACAAGCCATTACCGCTTAACGAAAACAATTGCTTTTTTAGCCTAAATAACCAGTTATCGGCAATGTTGAGTATTTTAAGCTTGCCTTTGCTGTACCGAAAAATGTTTTTATTGTTGTTGAAAAATACCTCGTCGTTAAAAACTATTGTTTGGCGTATATCATTCAGGTTTTTATAGGTTTTGGGAAGCAGGGGCAATAGGGTATGATACTTGTAATTTGCTGCGCTATCTTTCCTGAAATAACCAAGCTCGTTATAGGATCCTACAAAAATCTCGTTTTTTGAATCAAGCCCCAGCGAAAACACATAGTTTTGATTGGCAATGGGCATTAAATCCCAGGTTAGGCCATCATATTTAACAACGCCATCGTTATTGGCAATATACAGCACTCCCTGGTTATCCTGTGCCATAGTCCAGCTTTGAATGCCGGCGCCGTAAACGTTCATTGGATATTTTTCAACAAATAGCTGTTGAGCATTTATAAGTGATACATTGAAAAGTATAATGCAGCAAACTATCAGAAGGCGCATATCTTATATTTAGGTGTTTGCGATAAGTTTATTGCTACTTTAAAGCTTTGTATTGTTGCCCTTTATACGGGTTTTAGTATATTTTGTTATACTATTTTAACATCATCGCCTTAAATTTAGCTAAAATTTAGCAGGTTATTGGCGCCGCAATAAAATCAACCAAAATAGTAACTTTGCGTATGCTTAAAGCTAAATCCATCTACAAGTCATACGGGCAGTTACAGATATTGAAAGGTGTTGACCTGGAGGTTAAACGTGGCGAAATTGTAACTATTGTTGGCGCATCGGGTGCCGGCAAGAGCAGTTTACTTAATATTTTGGGCACGTTAGACAGGCCGGATTCGGGTCAGTTATATATTAATGATATCGAGTTAAGCCAGCTTAACAATAAAAACCTGAGCGATTTCAGGAACCGGAAAATTGGCTTTATCTTCCAGTTTCACCATTTGCTGGCCGAATTTACCGCCCTGGAAAATGTGTGCATCCCGGCTTTTATAGCAGGTGTATCAAAATCAGAGGCCGAAAAGAAGGCTAAAGAGCTACTGGATTTATTGGGCCTGGGCGATAGGGTAAGCCATAAACCGAACCAGCTTTCGGGCGGTGAGCAGCAGCGCGTAGCTGTTGCACGTGCTCTTATTAACAACCCCGCGTTGATATTTGCCGACGAACCATCTGGTAACCTCGACTCGGTAAACGCGCTGGAATTGCATGAACTTTTCATTAAGTTGCGTAAGGATTTTAACCAAACCTTTGTAATTGTTACTCATAATGAGGATCTTGCCAACCTGTCTGACCGTACGGTTATTATGAAAGACGGTTTAATTGTACCATAAGCTTAGCTATTAAATTGAAGATACTGATAACGGCAGCAAACGCTGCACCGGCTTACAAGCAGAAAAACAAATTAAACGGCGCCGACATAATCATGGGCGATTACATGGACCTGCCGGATTTTATGCTGAAGCCCGGCCAGCTCATTCGGCTGCCTAACCCTGCATCGCCCAGTTATACGCACGAAATGCTGGCTTTATGCCTTGATTTAGGGGTAGGCAAGGTTTACCTCTTCCGTGAACAGGAAACCGAACTGTTAAAACAATCGGAAGTATTATTTAACGAATATAATATAACAATCATTGCCGGCAACGATGACATATAAGGATATTGATAAGCGCAAAAACGCGTTTGTACTGGAGCTGGATGATGTTTTATACCCGGCCAAAGATTATATATACCAGGTGTACTACCTGTTTGCAAACATGCTGGAGTATGTTGAACTGGTTGATGCCAAGCAAGTAATTAGCTTGATGACAGATACCTACGTTGCCGAAGGGCCGGAGTTTGTATTTGATAAACTTGAAGAGGAGTTTCCTGTTGCTGCGCAGTACAAGGATAAATTTTACGGCCTTTTTGATACCGCCAAGCTGCCCTTGAAATTGCTTTTATACCAAAATATGCTTACCTTACTTCAGGAAGTGGTTATTGACCGTAAAAAGCTATTTATTGTTACCAACGGGAAAGTTATACAACAGGTAAATAAGATAAAACAGGTGGAGTGGCATAAGCTTGAACCGTATCTTACCTGCTACCTGGCCGATGAAACCGCCCCAAAACCAGAGCCCGATGTAATACACCTGTTAATGCAGGAACATAACCTGCAACGTAGGGATATTTTGATGATAGGTAATTCGGAGGTAGATAATTTATGTGCTGAAACCGTTGGGATTGACTATATCAGCGTCGATAAATTTTTGTAACGTCTGTTGTAACATACTTATTTTTATTTCGTTAACACATTATACTCGTTGTACATGAAAAAAATATTTTACTTAACTATAATTTTGGCAGCCGGTTTATCCGCCTGCTCAAAAAAGAAAAATACCACCACTGATGATGGTATATTAACTGCCCCTACTAAAACGGGTACTACGCTCGATTTGATAAAAGATTCTGTTTATCTGTATGCCAAGGAAACTTATTTATGGTACGATGCCATACCCGATTACAAAACATTTCAGCCACGCAAGATCACCGCATCTGCCGATGCCGATGCACTTACCAAAGAGGTTGACCAAATCTCGCAATACAAAATAAACCCAGCCACGGGTCAGCCTTATGAGTATTACGCTGCAGATCCGGGTTCGGCTAAATATTCGTTTATCGATGACGGTTCGGTATCTACAGAATTAGGTGGTACCAACGGCGATTTTGGTTTTTCGGTTTTATACCAGGAAACTACGGATTTGCGCATCAAATACGTGTATCCCGGTTCGCCGGCAGATAATGCGGGCCTGAAAAGAGGTTACCAGATAACCAAAATAAACGGCCGTACCAGCCTTGATTATGATAACGGAACAAACGTTCAGTTTGTAGTAAATGCTATTTTTGGAACAGACCCGCTTACCATGACCGTAAAGAAGCCCGATGGTACATCTGCTGATGTTTCATTAGCGGTGGCAACTTATACCACAAATCCTGTTTTAACCTATAAAGTATTTACCGAGGGTGCCAAAAAAGTGGGATACGTGGTGTTTAATACCTTTACTTCGCCAACCAATGCCAGCCCGCAATTATTAAAGGCGTTTAAGGCTTTTACCGATGCTGGTGTTACCGAGTTGGTTGTTGATTTACGTTATAACGGCGGCGGCTATGTATCAACTGCCGAATATTTAGACAACCTGATTGTGCCGACTGCTAAAAACGGATCGAAAATGTACACTTATTACTATAACGATAAGCTACAGGCCGATAATCACCCCTTGTTGAGCGCGGTATATAATATTCAAAAAGGCGACTTTTTACCTGCAAATAACACCGTAAATTTTGCTAAAAACGGCACGTTAAATATCAGCCGGGTATTTTTTATTGTAACCGGGTCAACAGCCTCGGCCAGCGAATTAACTATCAATAACCTGCGCCCCGAAATGGATGTACAGTTTATTGGCCGCACAAGCTATGGTAAACCGGTAGGCTTTTTTGCTATAGATATTAATAAATACCAGTTATATGTGCCGCAGTTTGAAACTAAAAACTCGGCCGGCGTAGGCGGCTATTACGCTGGTATGAATCCTGGCACCACCGATTACCCAGGTAAAAATGATTACGATGATGTTACCAAAGATTTTGGCGATAGTACAGAAGTGTTATTGCAACACGCTTTAAACTTTGTTAAAACAGGTACCTACGCTGTATCCGGGCCAAGAGTTCAAAGCCTGGGCAAATCACAAACCATGACAGCCGACCAGGTAAACACCATGACCCTGAAATTAGACGAACGTAAGTTTAGAGGAATGGTAGGTAGTAAAAAGACACTTACGCATAAATAAGCCGAAAGCTTAAGGCGTAAAGCTGAAAGCATGATATTACCTAATAAAAGGGGCAAGGGATTTTTATCTTTTGTCCCTTTTTAATTCAGCGGGATACTAATATAGAACCCAGGCAAATAGTATTAAATTAAGAGGTATTTCGCGCAAAGACGCAAAGCGATTAGCTTATTTTTTTTTAGCGTCTTATCTCCTTAGCGACTTTGCGTGAGAACATCTGCATCTAATCGGCCAGTTCCCGCAAATCAACAGCTACTACCCGCGATATCCCTTGCTCAACCATGGTTACGCCATAAATAACATCGGTGCTGGCAATGGTGCGTTTATTGTGCGATACAATGATGAATTGCGAATCTTTTGAAAAGGTGCGGATGATATTGTTGAATTTATCAATATTGGTATCATCCAATGGGGCATCAACCTCATCAAAAATACAGAAGGGGGCTGGTTTTAACAGGTAAAGGGAAAAGAGTATGGCTGTGGCCGTAAGGGTTTTTTCTCCCCCGGATAATTGGTTGATAGACAGCGGGCGTTTACCTTTTGGCTTCGCGATAATGTCAATGTCCGATTCAAGCGGATGACTTGGATCAGTCAGGATCAAATCGCATGAGTCCTCATCATTAAACAGCGAACGGAACACTTTGATAAAGTTTTCACGCACCATCACAAAGGCATGCATGAATTTTTCTTTGGCGGTATCATCAATCTCCTGTATGGTGGCCAGCAGCGATGCCTTAGCTTCGCTCAAGTCCTTCTTTTGGGCCTGGATGAAGGTGTAACGCTCATTCATCTCATTATAGGCCTCAACCGCCATCGGGTTAATAGCGCCGAAATCATCCAGTTGTTTTTTTAGTTTCTCGGCCTTTTCGCGAAGCTCCTGTTCGCTTTCGGCCGGCGTTTCGGTTTCTGGCAGGTCTTCAATATCTATGTTAAACTCAACCGAGAGGCGTTCTTTAAGCGCGTTTAGTTCCAACTTCAGGTTATTACGCTCATCACGAAGTTCATTTTCAATTACCTCGTGGTTATCTTTTTTACGGCGAAGGGCGGTTATCTCGTTTTCGTTTTCGGTTATGAGGCCACGCCATTGGTAGTATTCCTGCTCGGCCTGTTGAGTGGCTTTCTCCAGGTTTTCCTTCTGCTCGTACATCTCCAGCAGGTCATCATCGGAGTTATCAGATTGTTTCAGGTTGTCCTGTATGGCAATTTTTACCTTTTCCAGTTCGGTACTGTTTTGTTTAATGCGGGCCTCCAGGTTTTCCTGCTGATTATCGCGGTATTCCAGGTCTTTTACCAGGCCCGATACCTTGTTTTGCTGCTGGTGAAAACGGATATTCTCCTGGTTAAAGGCGTTTGATTGTACCGATACATATTCGTTCAGCTCGTTAAGTTCGGCCTGTTTGTCAACCAGCAGCTCGCTTTGAATTTGCTTCTGGGCTTTTAAATCGGCCAGCTGCGGGTGCAACGCTTCCATTTCGGCTTTAATGCCTTCAATTTTGCGGGCTATATCATCCTTACGGTTAAGGCTGTTTTCAATAAATGTCTGGTACTGCTCCTGCCGGGTTTTTACCGTGATCAGTTCGGTGTTCAGCCGGTTAATGATCATCTGCTGCTCATTAATCTCGGCGCTTTTGGTTGATGATTTTAAGGCAGATAATCTACTATGTAATTCGTCAGATTTGCTTTTCTGCGTGTTAACCAGGTTTTCTATACCCTTAATCTCTTTAGCCAGGTTTTCCAGGTTTTTGGCGCGCCCAATCCTTTTCCCCTCAAACAAACCAACCGATCCGCCGGCCATGGTATGCCTGGATTTGTTGAATTTGCCGCTTTTGCCTATCAGTACAACGCCATCGGGAAGGGCAGCGTTGTTAATTTGCTGGTCTTTATCGTCATCAACCAGGTATACATCTTTCAGCAGATGGTTGCACAGGTTAATGTAGCGTTTATCAACCTCAATAACCTTAAGGGCCGATACCGCGCCCGCATTTTCAAAAGCAGGGTTAGTGGGGTTTATCTCGTTATAATTTTCAAGGATAAAGAAATGCGCCCTACCGCGTGACGAATTGCTCAATAGCTGGATAGCCTTTATAGCTTCATCATAATTTTCAACTACGTAATAGTTCATCAGCGGCTCCAGGTAGTTTTCAATAGCTACGCGGAATTCCTCTTTACAAAACAATACGTCACTAAACAGGGGAGCGTTTTTGGCCCAGTCGGTATTTTTCTTTAAAAAGCGGATAGACTCGGGAAAACCTTCCAGGTTATCCACCATGCTTTTAGTAAGGTTATACTCGTTTTGCTTGGCATCCAGCTTGCGGCTTTCTTTAATTATAGTATCTTTTACCAAACTTAGCTCGCTGTCTGTTTCGGCTATCTGCTCCTTTAACTTATTTTCAAAGTCGAGGGATTGCTGGTAATCAAAATCCAGCGTTTCCTTACGGTTTTGCAGCTCGGCAACTACCTGGTTAAAGTGCGAAAGTTCCACCTCCTTATTGGTGGTGTCTTCCATGTTACGCTGACTTTCCTGTTCCAGGGCCTGCTGCTGTATTTGCAGGATATCAATGTCCTTTTCGGCCTTATAGGCCTGGTTTTGCAGGCGGGTATTGATACCGGTTATTTCGGTAAGTTCGTTTCGGGCCGATGTTTGCTGCAGGCGCAACTCGTCAACTGCTTCTTTCAAATCGGCCAGGCGGGTTTTAATGGTTTGCAGGTTTTCATCCTCCAGCGCCTTTTCTTCCGAAAGACGTTTGATGTTATAAAAAACGTGGTTTAACTGGTTTTTATCTTTGTCCAGTTCCTCGGTTAAGCGGGCTTCTTTATCCTGCTGAAATTTTAACTGCTCGTTCTTAATCTTTTTCTCACTCTCGTAAGCGCGAATCTTCGATACAAACTCGTTGGTGGTTTTTTGCTGTACAGACAGGTTTTTCTCTTTGGTAATGCTATCCAGCTTTTGCTGCTGCAGGGCGGCCTCCAAAGTATCTATCTGGGCAACAATGCCGCCCTTATCAGCTTTTTGCTTTTGCTCCTGGTCCTGAATTTTTGCCAATGATTCGCTGAACGACACGATGCGGAACGAGGCCAGCATAATGCTCAGCGATTTATACTGATCCTTTATCCGGTAATAGCGCTCGGTTTTTTTTGCCTGGTTTTCCAGTGTTTTCAGGTTCTTTTCAATCTCGAAAAGCAGGTCCTCCACACGCTCCAAATCGGCCTCGGTATCTTTAAGCTTGTTAAAAGTTTGCTTTTTGCGCAGTTTGTACTTAGAGATGCCGGATGCTTCCTCGAACAAATTACGGCGAGAGCCTTCTTTGTTGGTAATGATCTCGTCAATCATCCGAAGCTCGATAATAGAGTACGAATCTGAGCCGATACCCGTATCCAGGAAAAGATCGGTAATATCTTTTAAACGACACTGTACATCATTCAACCGGTACTCGCTTTCGCCGGTGCGGTAAAGCTTGCGGGTAAGGGTAACCTGCGAATAATCTGTAGGCAGTACGTTTTTGGTGTTATCAAAAGTGAGGGAAACTTCGGCAAGGTTGGCTGCTTTGCGGGTTTTGGTGCCGTTAAATATTACGTTGTCCATCTTCTCCGATCGGAGCATCTTAGTGCTTTGTTCGCCCAATACCCAGCGGATGGAGTCGACAACGTTTGATTTACCGCAGCCGTTGGGCCCTACAATAGCAGTTACACCCTCATTAAAATTAATGGTGATCTTATCTCCAAAACTCTTAAAGCCCTTGATTTCTAAGCGGGTAAGCTGCATTTAATTTGTTGTATCCCTTGCAAAAATTTAACCTTCAAAGTAATCATAAAAAATTGAGTTTATTAAACTTTTTTGGGCGAATTGTCTGAGGTCTGAGTTCTGGGCTCTGAAGTCTGAATTTTTAGCTTTTAACAGGTTTTGTAATCTCGTACTCAAATATGAGAATTCGTACCCCTCAAATCTCAGCCCCCAGGCCTCCGCCCCCAGAACCCAGATCTCCGACCCCAGAACTTGAACAAAGCTTAACCTAAACTTAAAGCAAATAATGCCATGGTATTTTATAATACTGTGTAACTTTATATCAGCAATAACCAATAGAACCAAGTGAGATGAACACACAGGAAGTAGCCGAAAAATTAGTTGAGCTTTGCCGCGCCGGCAAAAATTTAGATGCCATAGATGAGTTGTATGCCGATAATGTGGTAAGCCATGAGCCCAAGGGTTCGCATATGGAGCTTTCGGAAGGCAAGGAGGCTGCGATAGCCAAAAACCAGCAATGGTATGATATGGTTGAAGAGGTTCACAGCGGCCAGGTATCTGACCCAATTGTAAGTGGTAACTTTTTTTCGGTTACCATGGATATGGATGTAACCTATAAAGGGCAGGGCCGCAGTACGATGAACGAAGTTTGTGTGTATGAAGTAAAAGACGGCAAAATTGTAACCGAATCGTTTTTTTATAGCCTGCCCCAATAAACCTGAATATAAAAGCCCTCCGGACGTACTGTCGGGAGGGCTTTTTAAATTATGGACGCGGCGGCAAATGCGGACGCGGCGGTGTTGGCAAATGTAATGGATTTGGCGGTGCAGGCGGACGCGGCGGCAATTTTATATGCAACCTGCGATGCCTGTGAATGCGCCTGTGACGCCTCCTGAACGGATTTGGCGGTGCAGGTGGCCTTGGCGGCGGAGGCGGAAGCCTGATCTGCAAAACAGATGTTGCTTCAACAACCGGTAGTGCTTCGGCAGTGGCGTCAAAAGCCTCAAAGCTCATGAGCGCTATGGTTGCAATTGTTATAATTTTTGTGACTTTCATGTACTTGTAATTAATTGGATCAAAGCAAATTCAACATTATAACTATAAAAAACAACAATTGTTTACTCCGGTTTCTTAAATAATATTTCGTAGTAAAAATCGGCTGCAAACTGAGCCGCCTCAAGCCATCTTTTTTGCGTGGGTTTACCGGCATCAAACAAAGGGTTGAAATGCCGTTGCAACTCGTGGCCAAAACCTTCAAATACTTTTATGTTGTTTTTTATATGCAGGTCATCTGCCTTATGATGGATAGTGATACTGCCATACATCCCGGTATCAACCTGTATGGGGTTTAAAATATGGTCGTGCGAGCCATAGGCGCTTACAATAGGTACCCGCGCGTTTTTTAACCAGCGGATGTCAAGAATGCCTCCCCAAAAGTTAATGATGCCGGCAATTTTGGCTTTGTCGTCGGGTTTAAGCAAGGCTGTCGAGTCAACTACGCCTGTACGTCTTGATAGTTCGGCATTGCTGCTATAAGCGGCTTGCAAGGCTATTATGCCGCCCGCCGAGTTACCGGCAAGAATTATTTTGTTGGTGTCGATATGGTATTCGGCATGGTGCTGTTTAAAATAAGCTATGGCTGTTTTTACATCCTGTACGGCGTAATAACAGCTTTTTTGCAATTCATCAAAATGAAATACAGGGTTGTTTTTGCTTAGGCGGTAGTTAATGGCCGCGCATACATAACCGCGTTGGGCAAAATCAGTACTCCATAGTTTGATACCCCGGGCAGTTTTCGAGCCGTATTTAAAACCACCACCATGCATCCAGATAACTAAAGGCTGTGCGGTAGAATGGTCGCCTTTGGGCTGATATAGATCGAAGAGGTATGAAATAGCGTCGGCAGGCTTTGAACCAGGATTATAAGTTAAGTTTTCCGTTATAGCTACATTAGGGAAAACATGATCTTTATATGGATGGATAGACTGGTTTTGCGCCAGCAGGTTGCAGGCGGCAGCTATGGTTATGAATATAGATAGGGCGTATTTATACATCTGCTTGTTTAACGTATATACGGTACAACCAATATCAACAGATGTTTGCAGGAGAGCTTGTTATAACCTGGGGTTGTGAAGTGAATGATTTTGAATTTTTGCGAAGTGCCCAGAACGAGATTCGAACTCGTACATCCTTACGAATGCCACCCCCTCAAGATGGTGCGTCTACCAATTTCGCCACCTGGGCATTTTTAAGTTTAAAGTCTTAAGTTCTAAGCCTTAAGTGTTTCACTTTAGACTGTAGACTTAAGACTTTCAACTTCATTTCCGGCGTGCCCGAAGAGAGACTCGAACTCTCAAGAGACAATTCTCAACGGCTTCTGAGACCGCAACGTTTACCAATTTCGCCATCCGGGCCTGTTGTTTTATTAACAAGCGTGCAAATATAAACGTTTCCGTCAAAAAGCATTATAATAAATTAAAAAATTGGCGGGTAGTTGTTACTTGCCCGGTTTAGGCTTAATTTAGGCTTCATGAAACGTTTTTACCAGCTAATAATCACAGTTTTACTGTTTACGCCCTTTATTTCGGCAGCGCAAACCATCACCATTTTACAGCAGGATAAGCCAACCAGTATTCGCGGTTTATCGGTTGTTGATGATAAAACCGCTTGGATAAGCGGCAGCAAAGGCCACATAGCCATTACTACCGATGGCGGCACAACCTGGGCCTGGCAGCAGGTTGCCGGCTATGAAAAAGCCGATTTTAGGGACATTGAAGCATTTAATGATAAAGAGGCCGTAATCATGAGCTCGGGCACTCCGGCGCTGGTTTTAAAGACTACCGACGGCGGTAAAACCTGGCAGGAAAAATGCCGTAAAACCGATAGTATATATTTTTTTGATGCCATGGATTTTGCCGATGCCAAACACGGCTATATTTTAGGCGACCCTATAAAAAATAAGTTCCTGCTGATGGAAACCAAAGATGGCGGCGAAACCTGGTCCGAGATGCAAAACACACCCGATGCCGTACCCGGCGAAGCGGCCTTTGCAGCAAGCGGTACCTGTTTAAGGGTTAATAAAGATTTGGGTGTGGTTATAGCAAGCGGCGGCATGGTGGCCCGTTTTTTACAATTGTGTAATTGCGATAAGCCACAATGGCAAACAAAAAGTTTACCGCTGGCACAAAATGCGGGCAGTAAAGGCTCTTTTTCCATATCTGATGATTTGCTGGTAGCAGTAGGGGGTAACTATTCAAAAGATAAAGTCACGGATTCTGTAATTTGTAAGTACGACAAAAAAAGCAACGCCTACAAGGTTTTACCGGCAGGTGTTACGGGGTTTCAGTCGTGTGTGGAGCGGATACAGGGGCGGACATATTTATCCACCGGGACATCTGGCACCAGCTTGTCGGCAGCCTACGGCGAGTCCTGGAAAAAAATTGATAACACCAGCTTTAATGTTTGCTGCAGAGCTAAACATGGAAAACTGGTTTTATTGGCCGGCGACAAGGGTAAAATAGCCGTATTTAAAATGTAGTTTATTGGCAATTAATAGCTTAACAAATACTTTACAATTAATTACAATTAGCACTTGCATCGTATTATTAATCGCCCTATATTTGCACCACTTTAAACGGGAACGGTAGCAGTATCGGAAAAGTTGAAAAGTAATGATTCCGTAGCTCAGCTGGTAGAGCATAACACTTTTAATGTTGGGGTCCTGGGTTCGAATCCCAGCGGGATCACGAAAAGCCTTTGAAAGAAGGCTTTTCTTATTTAAAACCATAATGAATCGCTTTGAACCGAAACGGT
>Ga0307515_10003663_pt1 | contig 32272 bp, 25 predicted proteins | sample 17_EM_MG_FD_194513 | JGI IMG/M metagenome (GOLD analysis project Ga0307515, IMG submission 194513) | Populus trichocarpa ectomycorrhiza microbial communities from riparian zone in the Pacific Northwest, United States - 17_EM | ecosystem: Host-associated > Plants > Roots > Unclassified | place... | reverse complement strand
GCCGCCAAGCCCAGCGCCGTCCTGCCGTCATTGTCCTTGGCCTCGATGTCGGCTCCGCGGTCGAGGAGCAGCCGGACCGTTGCCTCGTGTCCGGTCCAGGCCGCCAAGCCCAGCGCCGTCCAGCCGGCATTGACCTTGGCCTCGATGTCGGCTCCGCGGTCGAGGAGCAGCCGGACCGTTGCCTCGTGTCCGGTCCAGGCCGCCGAGCGCAGCGCCGTGCTGCCGGCATTGTCCTTGGCCTCGATGTCGGCTCCGCGGTCGAGGAGCAGCCGGACCGTTGCCTCGTATCCGTTTGAGGCGGCATGTAGAAGTGCCGTCTTTCCATCGCGGCTTGCTGCCTCAATTTGGACGTCAACTAGTAGCTCTATTGTATCGTTTTTCGCGGCCATCGCGGCAAGATGTAAAGGAGTTAGGCCTCTCCTATCTTTTGCTTCTATTTTTTCTTCGCTTTCACCTAGCGACTCGAGAAATTGCTTCGTCAAGGTGCCTACGACCGCGGTGTAGTGTAGTGAGGTCCGCCCACTGTCGTCGCGTGCTGTCGGACTTGCTCCTTTTTGGATTAAAATTTTAGCTATGTCCTCGCGTCCGCAAAATGCAGCCCAATGAAGCGGCGTTCTTCGTGAATTGTCCAGAATTTCCACGTTTGCACCAGCTTCAAGGTAGAACTTTGCTGTGTCGTTGTCACCATTTTGTGCTGCACAATGCAGTGCTGCAATACCGTCTCTGCCTTGAGCGTCCAATTCGGCACCTTCTTGCAAAAGAGCCCAGGCAATTGTTTCCTTTCGAGTATAATGGAGTGGTGTCCGCCCAGAGAGGTCTCTTGAAACTGATGTAGCCCCTGTGCGCAATAGATGTTGGACATAGTTCTCCTGCCCGAGTGCAGCTGCATAATGAAGAGGTGTCCACCCAATAATATCGGCAAGATTCCGATTCACACCTGCTTTTAATAAGTTTTGAACCCTCGGTCTCTGGTTTTTGATTATAGCATAATGGAGAGGTGTCAATCCTAGAAGGTCACCCGCATCGAAATATCGTTTTAGAGGTTCGATCCTTGCAAGTCCTGTTCTTTTTTCAGCCCGGTTGACATCTAAATTATGCAATGGCGTGGCACGGGCGAACCCATCGAATATGTCCGATGTGATATGGGGTTCGGATGCGGGCTGAGCTTCCTCCGACTCAGGGGGTTTCTGTTCCATGGCTGGGTGTGGGCGATTTTGAAATTTATACAGTTGTTTGATGCTGTCAAGAAGTGATCGATTGGTTTTATTCAGCTCTTTCAGCAGCGATGATTCGCAGTCTTTGATGATTTTGATAGCGTCGGGTTCCCGCTTCTGGGTCGTCATATTCGTAGAGGTATTGCTGACGGTTTTAGAAAACTCACATAAGACAGCCGTTGCCTTGATTGCAATCGGATCATTGTAACCGAATGTGCTGCATGTACGTGAGAGCCATACATACACTTCTTTCGCTTCGTTCCAATGGTTGACCGCTTCACTACGTTTAGCAATATCCCTTGCATACTCTACGATGCAAGATGGAACTGGCAGCTTCTGGCAGAGACTAAGAGGCGGTAGGATACTGAAATATGCGTCTCCAGAATTTCCCAAACCAACTCTTTCAACATCTTGTACCATCTTCGATAAAACACTGTTCTTCAGCCGAAAAGATTGCCATTGCGCGCCCGCACCCTCTGTATCCGTTGGATGAACTGTCGTATCACCACCGAGTCGTTCCATTTCCTTTGCAGCGGCCCACATGAACGTTGAAAATATGTCGCGCGCAAACAGCAGTGCAATTGGGACTTCGGACATTACAGCCAGGAAATGTCTGTTCGCCGGTTTTTTAGGCTTTGGTTCATTTCTTTCACTAGGACCCGCCTGGTGAGCAGTCAAGTCGTTGGAATTAGAGCGCTGGAGTTCCGAGTGCTCTACCGGCTCCTGTGAGTCTGTTGTCTCCATCTTGGCTTCTTCTTGGTTTGTGTTTGCAGATTCTGACTCATCATTGTCGCGAGAGAGTACTCGTAACCGAAAGCGTCTGGTGTGAGGTGGCGCGCTGTTGCCGATCTCTAGCTCGGTGTTGGTAAAGCCGACAACTCTATGACGATCGATTTCGGCAACGCTGGAGTCGATTGTTGAGTCAGCCGTTGGGTCGGTAGATGTTGAGTCGGCTGTGGGGTCGGCAGTGGGGTTGGAAGTGGGGTCGGCAGTGGGGTCGGCAGTGCGGCCCGCTTTGGAGTTGGAATTATTTTCGTCTGGTAGCTCTTCTGCTTCCATAATTTTGGACATCTCATCGCCAACATACCAGTTGAGATCCCTAATATAATTCTTCCCTTTAGGGCCTAGAAGTTGCATATTGGGTTTTCTCAGTGCCTCGTCCCCGTCGCGAAGCCAGTCTTGGGCTCCCGAGTCCGGATCTGCATTCCTATCACTTGGCGATGGTTCATCTGATCCGACGGCATACAGCCACAGAGATAAGACAGCCGCAATTTCGGCAGCGTTAGCTTTCCATCGACCCTTGTCATACTTAACTGAGAGGTAGATGTTATCAGTTCGGTTGAAATTTAGATCACGTGCGGCGCGCATTGACCATGTCATTGTCTTGCGGCTCGTGTGTTTCTTCGATGCGAAGAGAGTATTCATCACCGCCTCGATGGCGTTAGCAACAGAAATTGCTGGATCAGAAGCTGTTCCCGTCCACTTGCTCAGCTGTCCAAGGCGTTCCCGTATTTCTACAACATCGTTCGAGTGATTTTTTGTGATATTGTTATGAAAGCGATATCCCCCTGTATCAGTGGCGGTTACAATGCCCCATTCCCAGCACTCTTCGCTCCAGATGTCCTTGGCGCCCTTGCTATCAACACTGCCGCCGCTGTCACCGCCCGGCCAGAGCTTTTCCGAATCACCTGCAATTCTGGTGGCTAGCCAGTCGAGCTCATGACCATGAGGTGTTTTCTGGGAGTGTGGAGGCGTTGCTACGTCCCGTCGAACGATAGCCCTCACTACTGCCATTATCAAAGTCGCCACGAGTTGTGCAACCGAAGCAGACCAATTCATTCCGCGAAGCCCGGTACTGAAGGAAATATATCATAAGTACGCCAACATAAGACCAATGAAACAAAGTATACATACAATTGAATAATGAAGCCACCAACGCTAATGAGTGTCCCGATTATGACCAAAGTCTGGGTTGAAAGTAGTATTCGAGGCAGAGAATTGCCATCCCTTGTATAAGCGTGGTGGTCAGACAGCCGGGATGTCAAGATAGACTGGCGATCACCCTCTGCGAATATGGCATATGAGTCGAAGACCTGGTCGTTGACATTCTCTCCTTGCTGCAACCAAAGGATCTGAAATCCTTTAGTTTCATCAGACTTGATCTTCCAGAGTACTTCCCTGGTGCTAGCCTCCACCACAAATGAACAAATCAACATCCCAATGACCAAGGCTACCGTCCCCACAGCCGCGAGGGGATATCCATAGTACACACTTGTTTTGCCGCCTATCCATTTATTGAAAGAAATGTCATATGTGGCATACCCTGCGAAAACCAGCACCCCAGCTTGCAACGCAACAGCAAATACCGCACAGATACGCAACTCCAGTTGATTTCTCGTGTGGCTGAGGTTCATGAATACGTTTGGGGCGTGGGTTGCGTTTTTCTTTGGCCGCACAGTGGTAGGTGGCTGTTGGATTGATGCATTGGAAGCGGAGCCCCGGGCTTTTTCTACGTCGTTGGTAACTGCCGAGAGAGGGGGTAAGCTTCGCGCATCACCGCCGGGTCTGGACCGCTCAGGGGGTTTCGTAGAGGTATAAGATGTACCCCAAGTTCTCTGGTGGAACTCCTCGAGTTTCTTTGCTTCAATTGCTGCCTCCAACGTAAACAAGCCGAGGTCGGGTGTTGGCTGCTCTTCCGGTGTGGTAAAATAAATAAATGCCAATATCTTTGGTGCTCCAGTCATCCGTACGATTGTCTGCCCATTCCATAGCTCACATACGTCTTCCGACGTCGAAGTTGTCAGTTCGACTTCAGCGTCGGCCCGATTCTCCCTAGCCCTTCCGATGATAGCCTTTAGCCATACAGGACCACCGACTCTTATTGCCCCAACAATTGCAGTGATGATCCCTAAGGGTGCCTATTTCTGAGATTAGCATAAACAAAGATCAGAGCCGCCCAAGCGTACCATTGCAAATAGGATGTTATCTTCCCAGCCCATGGACCCCGCCATAAACTGCTTCGCAACTTGCTCGCCAAACAGCGCAAGAACCGGCGCGAGATCAGAGAAAAGATTGTTGCTAAAATCGTTTCCATTTGCAAGCGCTGCCGATACGACAGGGATACGGGCTGTAAAGACGAAGGCGCCAAAGAATCTTGGTGCGGTATAGAGTTTCGGCCATAAGGTGCGGTTTATTTGACGCGGGATGGACGATTTGTTCGAAGAAGAGTCCGGCGGAGACTCCAATGTCGCGATGTGCGTCGGTCTCCGGGGAGAGCTTGTGCGGGGGATAGTGAATTGTAACATCGCTTCGCGTAGCACATTGTGTCGTCAGCCAGCTAAATCAAACATCGCTCCAGAGTACTGGCACAGATATACTGACCGGTTGGGTTTGTATTTTCAGCCATATTTGGTTCCGGTTCTGACCTGCGCCACACGGCAAAGTCGTTCAGCGACAATCGCTCCGATGATGTGCTTTAATTTCGTTTTGCCTGTCGAAAGATGATGTAAGTCAGAGTCGTAGCAATTCCTGTGGACTCTATAGTACCGAGCAAGTCGTTAAAAATTTCCGAGCGTTCTCCAAAGATCTGAATTGCGATAATGGTCGTCGATATTGGGTCTATGGATGAGGGAGGGTGTGAGGTATTAATAAAAAACGCAACAGAAAAAAGAAAGTGAGCGCAGTACATGGGCGATAAAGCTTAACACTTCTGTTTGCTTAGTTTCAGCTCGCCAGATTTCGAGGCGAATCAAAATCGAGTGTGGAGGATCTCCGATGGCAGCCAACAAAAAACATGCACTGCACTTCATTTGTGTGAATGCCGACATGTCATCCAGTCGTTGGCTACGGAAACCCCTTCTGATTCGTCAGATTTTGCAGCAAAAAAACACGCTTACCTGTTGCTTTGTTATAGGGTCGGACATGTCTTATAATGTAGGGAAGAAACCGCGATTGTCATAGCTCCGTTGTAGTGCATAACGCAAATCGCTGGCCTCTTCAGTACTCGAATTATTGAGTCGCATTGATCCTTCCCTGACTTAGTGCTTCTAGAACCAACGAATCATCATGATGGCTAAAAATTCTTGGCTAGCAATTACCGAACCCCATCATTCCTTCTCTGAACATATACTTCTAGGACTAACGAATCAATTATGAAAACTAACAATTTTGAACCTGTCGCATATGCGGGCTGAATACGCATAATTTGCTGGTTGAATGTTAAATGGATGAAAGTGATACCACAATTGGCACAAAAACCGAGGCGCCGGTTAGTATGGCGTCGTCAACGGTATGTTTTTGTTTGTTTTAATCATTCTGCATGCACTCTAACTAGAGTATGGCAGTACATATTTCCCCTCCCCCTCCGGATAGCCGGCTAGGTGGGTGAGCTCCCCTGCTTCTACCCTTCTTCTCCTCTAAACAAAGGAAGATGCAAATAGATGGTGGCGTGCTAGTACAAGACAAAAGAAAAGAAAGTGAACGACCGCTAGCTACACTCTGCTCCGCTCCATGAAGTATCACTCGAGTACCATTCTTTTTTTTTGCATACTCAGCTCAACAACCGTCCGGACTATCCATATCGCTATCCAAATCTCCGCCACCCTAATTCTCTACACCCCGTTTCTACTGCCCGAGCCTGAGCCCCGCATCTGATGTGGAATAAAGTGTTCATACCGAACATCCATCCTCAGGAGTTAGGGGAAACGGTATTGCAACAACCTCGAACAAAATAAGTCGTCACAATGAAAGCGCATCCGAAAATTAGGGCTCAGTACATTATACTTCTGAGCGATTTGGTAAATATTCCACACCCTACCCTTACTCTCATAATCTGGAGCAGCCTTGACGGGATATGGAGATGAGGTTGATTAAACAAATAGGGGTGCAACTCTAGGCGGATCACGTTAGTCTCGGACTGCTTACTCGCTAATAGAAGCAGTTCGAGACTAGGATTACGTGCCACACTACCGGAGGAGAACTACCGTCATCTTTTCTTCGCATTTCTCTCCATACGATAGAATGGCCCTAATCGGGAAGTTTTAGCCCTACAGACCTGATATGCACGAGATGATGAGATGAACACAGTAGTCAGATGGGGGAGATTAGATATTCCCCAAACGAAGCCGTCCGCAGAGAACCTTTATCCGTTTTGGTATTCTCTCGAGTCGGTGGGGTATGAGCCACACATCTTTGGCTTCGTGTGAGCTTCCGATCAAGACACACGAATGTGGCTTATGTTCAAACCTCCTGCTATGCCTTACCCAAAATGTTAATGTCGGCGGGAAAAAATAGTGGGGTGACGCGGGATAGAGTTCTTACACTTTGTTTTAAGGCGGGACGGGCCGTATCATCCCTGTTCTTCGCTAATATAACCTTAATACAATGACATCACACTACACTCTCGGCAAATAACTGACAAGCTGCAAGTTCCCATCTCTCAAGCACCCTGGTAATTCCCGCTCTATACCATACAAAACAGCTCCACGTCAACTGCCAAACTTCCAAGGCTGCTCCATTAACGTTTGCGACGCCATTCCTCCCTCTGTGCTCTTGTATTTAGCCAAAGTCACAACGGAAAGAATCGCATTATCCAGAGACAGTGCAATACCGGCGACACAAACAACCTCCCCTCCCGCCACAAGTGGAGAGAGACGAAGCCTTGAGTTCCAAAATGTAGACGATAGGTATGATTTCAGCTATCACACTGAAAAGAACAGATACTACACTTAATCAAAGCCTGAAGGCAAAGAAAGCTGGTGAGCGAAATGGGAGGAGTGGGAGAGTGGTATTTATACCCTTTCAGACGGAGGATTTTGCCCATCGTGGCGGCGAAAGGATAATGTGACTCATGAGATGAAATCGCGGATGGAAGTTGTTGACTCACGGTTCATACATAATAAGTACTTGGTTTGCAGCGAGGTTCGTGGTTTGAGCGTTCCGATTGGCTGGCGCCTGCGGCTAAGTACAGACAAATACACGCGTGCTTGTACAATTGCGGCCTTAAGACGCGGGGGCCGCCACACAACCACATGCTAGCTCCACTACACCATTTCCCACAGCATATACTCAGCAGGTCACCGCTGTACATTTCTATGCCCATTAGTCGCACCCACGCCGGTTCACTAACTCATCGAAATACATCCCACTCTCGGTAGAATTATCGGGAGTTTACGAGGTTGTAAGGATAACTTGCATTACCACTGGCGCTAGGTTTTAGAGTTGTGGATGTACGAGCTCATAGTGTAAACATTCCCAAACCAAATTCCCCTAGGGTACATGAATTTGGTGCAGCGGAGTTTAAAAGCCACGAAAACGTCGTTTGAAGGCCATGTTGTCGTTTATATGAAACGCAGTGGCGTAAAAAGGATTTAATCTGCGGTGTCATCGTTTCCTCTAAACCTTAATGTGGTGCCAAAATGCTGATTTATCGTTTAAACCTTTAGGTGTGATGTGGATTGAACGATCGCTGAGTGGAGGTGGAGTGTAGATCTCACGCTGAAAAACCTCGAAATTTTTCTAAGTTCATTTTTGTATGAGGAATGTATGTCAAACAGGGGATTATAGATTTCTGTGGTATTATTTGAATATACAAATGCCTGCATAGTGTAGTGGTTAGTGCTGGACTGCAAAAATACCATGTGAGTATTCTGCCCTAAGACTTCGCTGGTTCAATTCCTAGCAGCGTTATCTCTTTTTGCTCGTTTGAATGGCTTAATTTTAAACCACAAACGTGATATATAAACGCCATTTTGGGGGTAAAAGAGATGCCAAAGGCGTGTGAAAGTGATACCAAAGGGTGTAAATGCCACTGCAGGATGGGGTAAATGAAACTATCCAGTAGCAATATTTACACGCTCACCATGCCACCTGCCGCAGATAACCTCACGACAACCTCACGATAATCACACGACAATCTCACTACCATGGACATGATAATCTCACTATAACTGCCACGAAATCTCACCATGATCTCGCGACAATTTGATCACAATGCCACGCTGCCGGTCGTGACATTTAAACTACACCGAAATGTACCCTAGGGATTCGGGTAAAAAGTTTGCTGTGCTATTGGGGAGGTGTGGGTTGGGATTCTGGGGATTTAAGATCTGCGTATCTCAAACAGAGTTTTGTGACGCGGATGCAGTGCTCTAGATTCTCGGTGGTATATAAGCCTGGAAGACGGTAGTGCAGTTCCGAGAGGCGTGAAGAGCTCGAGATTTTGTATATGCTGGGTGTGCGTCAGCTGGCTATGGATAATCAGCCGAGTTATTGCAGTGCCGTAACTTTCCACCTTGCTTATACCGTAGTGAGCATAAAGCTTCAGTAGTTGCGTGTCACATATCGGCGAACGGTACTTTGGTTACAATCACAGCGAGGTCATGTGAGAGTTGCTATGCCCCAATCCCCTCTCGTTACACACCCAAAAAGCCGGGAAAGCAGTACAAAGATTGGGGACACTCTCGTATCACTCAGAGCAGGACCACAAATTCATCAGAGCTTTTCTAATTGTACATGACCTCGAGCGGTGGAATTTCCAACCATCCGGAAGCCATTTAGAAGAATCGATGTCTCATCAACATCTGATGACTCTCAAAACTTTAGGACAACAGCATCATACCAATCCATGAGTATAATGAGGCCGTTGCTATTGAGGGCCTGTCGGAAATACGCGGTTGGACTAGTATACTTTTGTACATACACATTAATCACCCAAGGAATAGATATACCACACTCTAAACATAAGTCACATGAGAAATGGTGGTGGGGGACCATTCGAGCCCTGCCATGGATTGTCGTTTTCGGTTTTTTTACAATCTTTTAACGTCGTGGAGATGCCACTCCAATAATGTAGCTTATATATTTCAACAAATGCATACTCCGGGGACTCGGTGAGGCTTGTAGAGTTGGTGGGGGGTGTAAGCAAATGCACCGTGCCAATAGGACAGTACTACCTTGACGTGCAGCAAGAACAACCCCGAAAATGAGGAAGCGATTTCCCCAAGCAACGCAGCTATTATACAACTTTCGTCTCACAATCCATGAGCTATAAAGTCACTAAACACCCATCTTTTAAGTACCTGGTAAAAACTGCTCTAAACCATTATAAAAACAGCATTATGTCTACCGCCAGACTCCCGTGCGGTTCCCAAAAGAAAAGATACCGGCACAATCAGCACCATAAACACCGAGCACAAGCACGTCAATCTAATTTTCACCGCCTCCCCAAGCTCCGTCCCCACCCTCCAGATCAACGTAACCCCCGCACACTCCACAATCCCACACAATACATACCCCAGCCTCATCACCGCCTTGACTTTAAGCTCCTTCCGGAAAATAGTCTTTGTAAACCACAGACACGCCTCAATGTAGCACTTGAGCAGCAGTAGCGTAATTATTCCGAACACCGCGGCAAACACCGTGAGGATTGTACATATGCGTTTCCAGCACTCGAGACTGAGAAATTTGAGAAGTGCGAGGGAGGGGACTAGTGAGCCTTCTAGCACGCTGGAACGGCTCCGTGCGGTGGTCATCAGGTGCTCTTTTTGCCGGTTGATCCATCGGCCACGCACAAACAACGAAGAAAGTACGAGCCAAGAACAACGCAGGTAGCTGCGGCGATCCAGTTGCTCATGGTAACTTTCTGCTCCAACTCCTGGGGGAGAATTAAAATTGAATGAACACCTCGGATATAAGGGACAACTCACTTTCACCTGCATCCCAAAAAGCGTTGCAGAAAACCCGAGAGGGATGAAAAAGAAAGCCTGAAATATCACAGTGGGTGAACACGTAACGAGGATTGCTGGGAAGTTATGTACCAGTTCTGTTAGCTTTGCCACCCCTTCTGCTTCACTAATTGCTCTCGCTCTCGACGATTGACGTAGTCATACCAGACGTTTCCTGCAGCTCGGCCTTGATCACATCGAGCTGCTCCAAAAGGCAGAGAAAGTCATCCCCACAGTATCTCCATCTTACTGTAGGTGGGGGCTTCCAACTTCTTTAAGCTCCTCGGAACCCGAGGAAACTTGCGAGAATGGATATCCGAAGTTGGAAGCAAGAGTGCATCAAGACATGCCACACAGCTATTAAAACATCGAGCTAGCGAGTGTACGATTTCACGGTAGTCGACCAAAAGAGATTGCTAGTATGGCGAGCGTTTAGTTACAAGGTGCCCCCGGTGCATATCCTTGTGGATCTGTTGCAACTCCTCCGTCATCACTGACAGAAGGGTGCTGCTGTCGCGGTGAATTATTCTGAGTAGAAATTGCACCACTATCTCGGTGAAGTTCGGCGAGACTTGCAGGTCAAATGCTCGATTCGCATTATCCCCACTCTCTTATTATGCGATTCAGAGATAGAAGCCAGTTCTGGATCGTCTCTGCCGTGGAGGGCGTTTGCGAAATGTTTTCAAATGCCTTGGATGCATTGTTATTTTCAGATATAGCTCTCACAACAAGCGGGGTGCTATGGTCATCATAGTCATGGCCCCGTCCTCCAATGGCATCGAAGAGTGGAACCCCCGGTTTACTACCGGGGGGTACGGGGTCCACTAATAGCAGTACTACATATATACGTATCAGATCAGCTCCGAAACGAATAGAACCTCACGGAAAACGTGGCTGTATACCAGAAGCACAACGGGTACTAGTTTCCTTCACCCAGCACACTGACGCATGTTCCTCTCGAGCGACCAATCGGCAAAACGCAGAGCTGAACTCTTCGTTCGATGTCGATACCGTCTCGATGGAAGCTAAATCAGAATAATGCTGCCTCGAAGCCAAGAGACGAAATAGCGACGGGGACGTTTTAGGTTCCAATAGTGGACCTGGCGGAGAAGCGCCGATGGCCAGACACAATCTCCACACATTATTCCAAGCCCGATTCCCCTGATCCAGCAAGGCCGAATGTATAATCCAATCCTTCGACTCAATACCTTTTCGCTTGGTCTCTTCCAGGAAAATACCGCCTCTACTCATATTTACAAGCCGAGACCACCGCAAGGAGACGAACTGCTTCGGCAAGCATCCAGGACTTGTTTTCCATCGGGCCGGCGAAGGGTCGGGCGGTTGGGTCAAGTCAAACCGAGAGTTGGTAAGATATTCAACGAAGAAGTCGGGGTCGATGTTTAGCTCTGTTCCAAGAATGTCGACAGTCTCCAGGGATAAATCTTCGATAATGATAATTCGGGCTTGCACATTAGCTGCCGAATGTTGCAGATCGTGGGAGAGCTGGGCATCTCGTGGACTGCAGACAACAGAATCTACACTATCGGCAATGGTGGTAGTTGATTCGACGGGGACTTCGCCGATACGGTCATCTTCAGTGCACCCTTCAAACATTGGGGTTTCGTTCGAATCCGAGGGTGCTGCCATTGAGAAGGTTTCATGGTCCGCTAGCAAGAATCTGTCTTTCGAGAGATAGCCGAGTTTCATACGGCTAAAAGCAGAAAAGGATATGCAGCAAGACGAGCGGGCACCAATCAGCACCCGTCACCGAGGTGTGGCGTCGAAGCGTGTAAGAACCCTCTCAGCCACCCTGGGAGATTTACGATTCCAATCTACCGCAGTCGATCCTAGCGCGAGTCGCAGATAATGAAATGTCAAAACGACCTCTTGAAGATCATATAAGCCAGTCTCACACTTTAGCCGTTCTCATCGCCGAAAGCACCACAGCTAACAAGATGAGAAAGTTTGAATGCAACTTTCTCAAGAAATCGGGAGTCGAGTGAGGTTTGATGCACCATCTAATTGGAACACTTAAAGATTCTAACTACTAGCCTACCCTACGCTGGCGAAAATATGCTATGGTATTACTCTTTGAGAGGGATTTCTGCTAGAACCTGTTGCTGCAGTTGTCATGCTGTCCAAGGCTTTAAGGGAAAGGTACATGTCGTATTGACCAGGCAATCACGACATTTTCTAGTCTAATAACTGGGGTGGCATACGTGAGGGTTGTCGAGACACTTTGCATCGTGGACAGATAGTTTTATATGCCCTAAATCAATATGTAGTGAAAGCAGTTCACACCCAAACGTCAAAATATAGCTTGTTCAACACCACGAAGTTTCGGCTCGGAATGTTCGAACAAGGAGATTATCTCGAAGTCCTGTGCAGAAGTGAATTAGTGTAGTTTATTGCTTTAGCATCTATTACGAGCCTACTGAAAATACAACTATGAGAATGTGATATTACATCTAGCCTCGCACGTATCGGGTCGTACACAGTTTGCGAAAATGTAAACCGGCTTGCATCTGTGGGAACTTCGTATTATTATGTCCAGTTAGCGTCGTGCATCTAAACTATTTCTCGCATCCGGGGGTACATCATGTAGTATCACTCATCTCCTTTCCCCATTGTAGCAGGGCGGTACACCGCTAAAACATGATACGTATTATGTAAAGCGAGGAGAATTGTGATAATCCCTATCCTTGAATAATTTATTCTAATTGTTCATTGCTTGGTAAGTATTCAATGTTAGTACAGTTTCTGACCGAACAGGTATTGCCAGCATTCTCGGCATATTTTTGAGCTTCAAATTCAATCGTTGGGCTACATATTATAGTGAGAAGTGGCCTGGCCAGGAGATCTCTGAAACAATATGGTGAAAATCATGTTCAAGGGTCGTTCTTGTGTGATCCGACAGTAATACTGAAGATTGCTAATCTCATAGTAGTTACATCTCCTTGCTCCCCCAAGGGTAAGAAAGGACAATATACTTATCACTCAATTATATACATTGCAGCTTAAAAATTCGGCCAACCACAGAATTCCCACCGCCACATAACATGAATGTCCTCTTATATCTGTTTCCCAATTGACTCGCACAAAAGCACCAAACGCTAAAATCAAAGTTTCGCACTAGTTTGCAGGTAGTTGAGAGTCAAGCTAGGATTGAGGAAACATGGAGCCATACATCCAATCTGATGAGTTCCCAGCGGTGTCACAGATGTTTTCCTGAAAGCAACTCACGGAATCATCCATTGGTGTAATGGGCGATGACGACATACTTGTGGAAGCTGTCTGCAAATCTGTCGAGTCTAGTGAGGTGAAAGATGTCATGGCATCGGGATGTTGGTGTAGTCCGGCAAATAATTGCCATAATCGGTTCTGCGAATGGATCATATTTTCATTCGGCCCAGGAGTCCAATTGAATTCGTCATAAGGAATAGGATGACCTTGTCCAACCCCGGGAAGATGAAGATAGGGCTTTGAGGACACGTTAGACGAGTGTGAAAGTGGGATCTGCCCATTTGCATTGGCATTGAAAACGCTGTGACTCGGGAAGCGGTCGCTAGAGATGCCGGTGGCACCATATGTTGGTGTGACTGGTGCAGATGCAGTATAGTCATGCGGTGATTCCCCAAACGACAGCGGACCAAACCCAATCAGTCCGGAAAATGGCGAAGAGGCTGCCGAGGACCCTTGACTGCCTAGGACACCCGGTTTTGACTTCCGATGACGCCCGGCCTCCAGTTTATGGAAATTGCATTCTATTCGCAAACGGAAACAATTGGAGCAACGCCCTTGAGAATCATCCTGCGGGGGCAAACATCGGATTTTACGACGACGACAATTGTCTAATGGGCCCAAAAAGAGCCAATGTTAGCGTTACGTGCAACTACCAATGTCCGCGTAGCACTCAGCGACGTGGACCGAAGTACAGATAAATAAAACGTACCACAAGCAACACGATTCCTAGGTCGGTTACGTCCCTTATCCGTCGAATGTAAGGGTTTCGTCATTGAAAAGGTTTTGTCTGTAACCGATCGGACAACTTCCTTGTCGTGACCTATTGGACGCTCACTGGGAGTAATGGCGCTATCCAGACGCTCCATCCACTCTGAAGAAAGTCCCCAATCACCCTGCCATTCACTCATTGTTTTGCCATCTTGAAAGTGCTCTGCAATATGAGTCTTTCTCGCAGCCCAGCTATTGAAACTTTCGCCGCAGAAGCCGCACCGAGAATCCACAGGAGGTGGGAGCTGTCGTTTCCAGCGGCCATGATGTAGACGGTTCCACTCTGTATGGTGAACACGACCCAAGTGTTGTTTAAGGTGATCTTTTCGAGAGAATGTCCGAGCACCAATTTCTTTTGTAGCACAAGCACTCCCACATGAACCCGAACAGCTGTCTGGTTCACAGAAAATGCACAGTCCGGTTTCAACATCCGTCGCACCATCGGGTGAACAAACCCATTCGGACAACACCAAATGAATGCCTTCCTCATGTCGAATCCAGTTGCCTGCGATAGAGAATGTCGCCATGCAGAATGTGCATTGGTACTTGCCAGTTGACTGCTTTTGGGTGCTGTTGTTTCGCTTTTGAAACCGCAACGTCGATTTTCGCCGTCCCGACAGGGAGAAGTGAGACCCGATGGAAGCACTACTTGAGCCGACGCTCACGATATCTGAACCAGGGCGGCTGCTGGATGCACGTGGTAACTCCGGTAGTTCCCAGTCGATTGCCGCAGTCGCGATACCGGTTAAATCAGCGGCTTCATCCTCTGACGAATCTGACAGATATCGATCAAGCATGGGCGGGGGTTGTGGCCTATCAGTCTGTAATACAAAGTAACGCCATTAGAACAAGTTTGGCTAACTCAGATGCTACGGACATACCATCTGAGGGTATGCTGGGTAGTAAGTGAGGCCTGCGGTGAGCTACACAGATGTCACGTCAGTTTCGAGTTGTATAACTCGTAAAGCTATGATGTGTCTCAGTGCTTACCGGCGGTGATGTGTGGGTGTACATCGCGTAACGCTCAAGTAGGGACATTTCAAAGATATCATCATAAGGAATCATGTTGCTCGCAATTTGGGACTGCCCTTGTGCTGCCATGATCTGACATGGATTTTGGGGTGTGATGTTGTGATGATCAAAGATGGAAGGGGAATTTTTCGAACTCGGTGGTTTTAGCTCTCGGGATTTCCCTATGATGCGGGGTGCGCGCCGCCTTTCCCTACCATCTCTGCCGGGTGCGCATTTCATGCAGGGTGCACGATGTAGCCAATAATGACACTCGATCAGCATGACAGGGGTACTCCACATGCGTCACCGCAAACCTAAAAAGACATATTTCTTCCTGATCAGGCCACTTAGCCTCCAAATCAGCCGATTCCCTACACGCTCGGTTTCCTCAGGTTTGGAATGCTGTGGTTGATTCTTAGTTAGTAGTGACATTCAAGGGTAACTTATTGGCTAACTAGATTGATCGCCATACCAAGAGGGAACAGCAACGAGTCTGAGGAAACTGGACCTGCAGGGGGATAAGAATGGTGGGGAAGGATGAGAGATGATGACATGAAGGTAAGATAAGATGCGGTAAATCAAGATATTGCATAGAACCCTGCTGGTAGTTACCGACCACCGGCCGCGGAAGAAGTCCCGAAGAGCGTCCCGAAGATCTAGGAAGCCCCGGCTACACACGAATTCCGCACTTCTCAAGACCTGTGCTGGTCGCTGTTTTCATAGTTATGCGTACTCCTAGAGCTGCAGGGTAAGGCTGGTACAACCTTCTCACGTTCCGATTGGCCAGATCGTCAAATCTCACTTGACCCTGTCGAAATCCCACAAGTTGTATTCAAGCCTTCGATTCTCCCACAGTTGTCTTCCAGCTTTTGGTTCCAACCGCACACAAATCACCTGAACCATTATCATTAGTTGTACTCTCTCCTAAACTGCGCGCGCTTGGAAACGTTTCGAATCATGGAACTTCATAGCCGGGGCTCTGAGTGAATAAAATCAGTCTCTCATCCACCGGAGTTTTGCGCTGACGCAGTCAAAATTGTTCATGTTGATCGCTGGTTAAAGCTACAATTTCGCAATCTATAACCCTGAGTCTAACAACTAGAGGTGAGAGGGCTTAGGGAATTGACTAGGTGAACAGTATTAGATCTCTGAAGCGTAAGCGATTCCGTTTGAGACGTCGAAACTTAGCTCCTTCGAGGCAATGAGGTTTCCGCAAGTTTGCATCTCAGAATGTTCTATAACCCGGGATTGTCGGTAGTGAAGTTGTTTGCAAGTTCGGCATGTCGGTGATGTAGCCTGAGAGGGAATAGTATAATTATCATTTGAGTCTATTTTCTTGCCAACTGAAAAAAACTACTTCATGGCCGCATTTCAGGTCCGCCCACATCTCCATTTCGTCCCCCCTACCCCTCCAAAACCTTATCCACCACCCATGACCACTATGTATCATACCACCTAAATACTCTGGCAAAATACATCTACTACTCAGTTATCGCCCCGTCTTCATCCCCCTCGTCGAAATAGTATTCAACGACTCCCAATACTCCAGATACCACCCCGCAAACTCCCAATCCAGCATTCCCGTATTCTCCATGGTCTCAAGATCAATGGGTATATTCCTTAGATGCAGAAATGCATGCTCAGCACGATCCTGGTATCATCGTTCATTTTCTCCCTGACGAGGTTGCGGTATAATCGCCCTATCCTTCGGAGTGACGAAGAGATGGGCAACTCGTTGAACTCCACCTCTGTAGTCGCTGCCGATGCCTCCCGGAAGGAATGCCGATAGTATTTGACACTCCCGCCCTAGCCGAGTGGGATATCTCGCTGCACAATCAGCATCCGTTGCAGCTGCCGCTGGATCTGCGTCTTCTCGCCGGAGGAGAGGCACAGTCATACTTCCGACGGCGACCGTCCGGGGGTGAAAGAGAAACATTCCGGTCGTTTCTGGCGCAGTTCCTAGGTACCGGGGTACCGGCATGTCGGGCACGGAGCGGTGGAGGAAGGAGAGGAGAGTGGCTTCGGTGTGTTCGAGGTCATCGCTGATTTTAACGATGATTGTGGGTGATACGTGGAGAATGGTACGACCTCGAGTGGACAAGGGGATAGCGTTAAAGAGAAGTTGAGAGAGGCGTCGGGAGGGACACAGAGAAGAGGGGGATGTCTAGCAACGAACACACTTCTGGCGCGAGAGGGAGGGTTGTGGTGATGACTTGTCGAAACTTGTGCTTTTGGCTGAATGAAAGGGTTGGGTAAGGTTGCGGAAGACGGCGGATGTGAAGGGGGTGTACGTGGTAGCCACCGGTTGAACTGCCTTATCTTCTATTCCTTGGTGATGGTAGTCGCGTTGCTGCCTCGGATATGGCGAGGACTTTAGGCAGCGTGATGTAAAGGTAGAGGCGTAGCGCTCGGATAGCGGTTGGAGGTCGACGTGGGGTTTTTCTCGACGAGGTTGGAAACAACGGAGAGGTTGAATTTAGATAGACGCAATGGTGGGGAAGGAGGTGTGGGGACAGCGGTGGGGGCGGTATCCGAGATTGGGGGGATGGAGTGCTTGCGCATGAATTCGGGATCGGCGTTGCTTGGATCCTGTAGTTGTGGAAAGTAGACGCGTCGCGGTTGCGATAGGGAACACCTGCTTATCATACTTAAGGAAGCTAAAATAACAGTCCCAACAAGCGAGACCAGCAAGTAAATGCAGAGCCTTGGCATCTTCAAGCGGCTGAAGTCACCTAACATACAGGCGACATGAGTGCAATCCGGGAAATTCCAGCAGACTTCTTCCAATTTGTGCTCTAAGCGAACTTCGTTCAATATAGCGTAAAACCTATTACACTGTATTCTGCAATCAAGCCATAACTAAGTGCATATCTGCAGAAAAGTGATTAGCACCAATAGAAGATCCTATCAGGAACCACAATTGCAAATGAAAAATATCACAGCGTCTATATTTGGTGTTATGTTATATTGAGTGGGAATCAAGTTGAAGTGGTTATTATTGCTTAAATTCCGGCACGCTGTTCATTTGGAAGTAAAGTTCACCACCGATGTTCAGGCCGCAGGTACTTATAATACTGAGGTTCTTGTGTCTTGTTTGCTCTCTCTATTGGTATGCGGTGACGTAATAACTCCCACACAATCCTATCTTCAAACAAACCTTTGCAAATACTCCGCTGAAACCCGATATATCCCTATAATACCTGTCAATCCCAGCCCATGCCCTAAAACCATCCTAATCACCGCTACCACCACCATAGATTTCCTCAATGCAGCCATCTACCAACTTCTTACCAACGCTACTAACAGCCCAAACCAATTTTCGTATCGACTGTTTCCCACGGACTTCTAACAGAATCGTGAAATCTAAATTTGTAATGACATCTTGGCTGTGTTGTACCCAAAGCTACAGCCGGGCATCAATCTCTTATATGATCAACTTTGTTATCCTAAGCATGAGTAATTGATAGTACTACCAAATGATGGGTCTTGACTATCTTAAAGCATCATTTCCGGAGCTTCGTGCCAAACTTCCGAGTTGCTCATCTCCTTACTTTGATCGCTGTCAGTATCCCCCGTGCCGAATTCAGACTCGGCATCCTCGTTGATTTCGGGAACCCTAATGCTAGATTTAGACTCGACACCCTGATCGCTGCGCCAAAATTCAGAAAGCTTATGGCCCAACCCGAGGTTGCGGAGCCGCTCTTTATAACGTTTTTCCCTCTCATACCAAGGTATGGAGTAATTTTGCTCGATCTGCTTGTATTCGGACATAAAGATATCTCGAGTAACCACAAAAGTCTGATCCGGAGTGGTGATGATGATTTTATTCCAGACCAGGTGTCCTCGTGGTACTCAATGTGGCAACCTCGCCTACAAGATTCGTTGTAAGTTCAATAATTTCCGGATGTGATCTAAATAATATCATACAGACATTTGTAGTGTGCTGCACGAAATTCTTCGTCTCGCAGGCCGAGCGCGTTGTAAGGCAGATACATTAGCGTCATAGTAAAATAAATCTAATGGGGATATCAACCTTTCATAGATGGAGTCGACAAATACAGAGTAAAACTGGCTGAAAACACCATCCCCGTTTCCTTTATGTTTCACCAGGTTTACATACGCTTTTATTTCCTATATATATCAATTACATATCAGTGAATGATACAATGATTAATGTATTGGAATGGGAGGTGTCCCGCATATCGCTTTGATGTGAAATATCTAACGTATGCCTAGTAGTACGTACAGCATATGGTAGCTGCTAATGCGCTATCCATCGTGAGACTATCCCTGAAAATGCGGATCGTAGAGTGAAAACTCTTGGCTCAAGGAGACTGCCATCTCAGTCATTTGATCTCGAAGCATATTCCCAGCGCGACTACATTCATCCGTCAACTAGAGCCATTGAAGGAACATAAGGATAATACTCACCGATGGGAGACGGATAGCATTAGCTGGATATATTCTCGATGTTTCGCCAAGTTATTCGTCAGGTTTTCGGTTTCCTCTTTTTTCAAAAACGTCCATCCTAACTTCCGCCACGTATCGCGCATCATGCTCTTTGACCCTCCACTCTCAAGACTTTTCTGATACCCGCTGATGCTACCCATAAACCTCTTCATGTGATCTTCACACAATGCCACATGGTATCGAATGGCATTTTCGACGTCAGGATGTTTCCGGTATGGACCGATCTAGTGGAAAGCGCCGAGTTCACTATCAGTAGATGTCAGACGGGCTAAGGAGTTGCATGGGAACCTTCAGCTTTATATCTCAGATCTCACATGATAGGGTGCAACAGCTTCTGCATGGAGGCGCAGCATTCACTGCCCATCGATGTATTGATATGGCTATATATTATGCATATATTCCTGCTGGACTAGGCTGACATGTAGGGGGACCTGCAGCAGTATGTTGTACAGCACAGCAACGATTGTGTACACAACCACCATCAACCCAAACTTACATATCACATTTACACAACACCCACCCAAGACCTGGTAAAACTTTCGAGATTATGCTGCATCTAAATTAGCCGTCCTTAAATCAACAAAAGCCCAATGTCACCTTGCCGTTGAAAGTATTAATCGACGAAAACCGGATTTTTTCGTTTCATGTATCGGAAAGTCTTTCAGTATTTCCAAACTTAGGTATGCAAATGGCATTGAGAAGTGGTCTGTAATGATCTTAAAATGGTTTGGCTAGCTATAGGGCTGAAGCTGTCGGTTGAAAATATAGGGGTGGCATCACATATTATTACTCGATAGGTCAGTGAGATCGTTTTGTTGAATACGTACCTAGTAGCGAGAGTGGTAAGTGGCCATGGTTGCAAAGGGTAGCTCCGGTATACCCGAAGATATACCCGAAGATTCTCTGATATATGTCGAGTCTTTTCTCCTTCTCTTTCACTCTATACCATTGCCTATGCATACGGTTCTCCCAATATCTCTATATATTGAATCTGATCGTCTGCAGTTGATTAGTTTAGCCCTACACGTCGGCTAAGCGGAATATACCACCAGGGTTGAGGAAAACAACGCACCGAAACCAGATCCCAGCGATTGCAGAATCGTTGCTAAGTAAATCATTCCCTGTGATCACGATGAAGCACATTCTCCAAACCGGGCGATCTCAGTTTATTGAGAACTCTTTAACGATGTTGACCTTTTGACCATTGGTATCTAATATCTACTTATCGACGGTATCAACTAGCTGGGTATTATTGTTATCGAGAGCTTAAACTTTATGCTGTTTTATTGTGGCGAAGGTTGAAGCCTTGAAGCATTTAGTATCAGAGAGTCAGCCTTATATGTTATTTTGCTATATGGCGCAACTGATTGGTTCGACATTGAATTGGAGTCACCGTCTTATACCATACTGTATATCATGTCTAACCGGAGGTGTTAATGTTGGTGCGCACAATATTGCTGACGCATTTTGAAAGCACAACTCGCTGTAGGTAGGTTATAAGGGAGCTTGTTTCTGCCATAAGTTCTTAAGAAACAAGGTCAATCCTGAGGTCCTTATCTTCGCCTTGTTTTATTCTCGGTAGCATCACGTGATACCTTCAGGGCTGTATCTCGCCCCAACTGTTCAACAGCGTTGTCCGGTAGCCTCACAATATCCTGTAATGAGCCCTTATCCTTCATTCCGACCGGGTTAGGCTAATATCACTTACGAATCACAAGTTAACTATTTGGCGTTGTTTTCCTTTTGATGTGGGCTAGGTAAGAAAGCAGAAGTCAGAGGATTCGTTCAAGCTCATACTGTGCCATAAAGATATTTTCCTGTCGTATTATTCGGCTCTCTTCTGGCAATATAGCGCGCGCAATCCGACCCTCTAGCAACAAATATCTCATGCACTACCGTCGCTGAAAGTGACTTTTAGAGCCTGGACGTCCGTTACGGCTTGTACTTACAATAGGTATCTGGTTTCATTTTCCGCAATCTCAGTTCCTGGCAACGAGCCTCTACTATCCGTAGCGCATCCAACATCGTTATTGGTGCAATCGCAATAACAGCAATTCTCAAGATCACCAGCGGGCATGTCCTCTCTATCGACTCTATTCTCACTTACTCCCTCACCGTTGTTCTCTTTTACTCCGAATCTTACAATCTGGTATTTAAGGAACCGGACGCGATGAGAAGGGGTCCAGGGTGGTAAAGTCACGACTTACGCGTACGAACTTCGTCCCGACATGCCGCTTATCGTGCAAAATGTGCTCTTTGCAGAGTATACGATTTTTGGTGCATAGTTCTGGCGAGCGGGCATCCACCGCACCCTCTACCCCACCGATGGCTGCTCGGAAAAAGTTGCTATGGTTTTCATGTTTAACTTGCCCAGAAATGCAACCTGGATTGACTCTATAACGGCTCTTTGTGTCATGTTTCGATGCTCGCTCTCACTGATTCTTGCCATCCTTCTGCTATGAGTGCGTAAAGGAGTTTCTTGGGGACCGGCCAATCTTGTGACTCTACGGTAGTATGCAATGCTCCCTATTTCAAGCGGAGTACCAAATTCTCGGTATTTTTGTACGACTCGTTTCATTACATCGCACTGTTCATGAAGCGTATTCTAAATCTAGTCTTAACAACCTCATTCTGTCAACCATTCGATTATAGTAGCTACGGTTGGCCGATTCAGTTTGAGTTGCTTGCACTACGCGTTAATCTTTTTCGTTGGCTCGGTAATCGCAAAAACGTTAGTGGACCAAATGATCGTTGTGAACAATTTACAGACAGCAGAAATCACCGAGTCCGCAGAGCAGATGATGGCAGTAGTACTGGTGCGGGTACGTGGCGGTAGTGGAAGCTGTTTCTGTTTGGATGGAACAAGTGCAAGGTGGACAATGGTGAAATCACTCGCACCCTAACTCTACCACAAATAACAGAACGCGAGTTTAGAGAGTCAATGTCGTCCCTCCTGCATCTATTCCACGGTGCCAATTCCTTCGGGAATCCTCCCACACTAGTTCTTAGCGAGGAAGTGGCGGGCAATAAGGTATGACATAGAAACTCGATGCACATACACGGTGGGTTGAAGCGGCCTAATGCAGATGGGCTGGAACTCTAGTATTAAGCTGTGTTGCATGTGAGAAGTGCATTGTGTCACAGAGAGAGTGTGCATCCAATTTAAAGATCTGAACTCACCCTCGGCTACCATCGCTGCACAATTGTAACTATCTTGCATTCTAGTAGCCTAGCGATGCACACGAGAAGAGTTGGCTGTCGCGGCAGCGACAGCTCTCGGCGCTGTAGAGCTGTAATACCGACGAGACGAGATATCCAAATACTCAGATTGGACCGCATTAGCGCTATCGATCGTGGAGCACCTGTAATGTCAGACGGTGTTAGTGGGTGGGCCTAGAAATTATAATCCTAGGTGATGGAGAACATACCTAGCAATAAGTAGATAGTATGCGAAGTATATTCGTCTATACCTCTAGCCCACGAAGCCCGGACACCATATTGCGGTTAGCGTACCGATCTATCCCTGAGAGCTAGTGCGACACTTTAGTGCCGGTACGGGCCGTGCCGCCGTGCCGCACCGGGTTGACGTCATGGACGCAGATCATCTCACCAACGACCAATCAGACAACTATTCCTGTGCAACAACGTTTCGTCGTGCCCATGGTCCTAAAGCGATAGCTAAGGCACCTTCGGACAATCAGAACAAAGACCCTCAGATCGAAATTACGTTATTATAGTTATACCAATGCCTGCCATTCTCTTCACCTCAACGGATCACCTGAACCCGTTACTTTATCAAAAGTAACTTGTCATTTAACTCGCTTTTAGCATGCTAATACCTGTCCATCCTGCCGCTTCACTCTGCCTCCTCCGACACCCCTCTCTACCACCACCACCACCACCAAGCACCTAAACATCCTCCCTAACGCCACCCCACTCTCCTCGTAAAACCGAATCACTTTCCGTCTCTCCTCTATTGTTATGATTAAATCGGTAGCACACTAGACCACACCAAAACGGCATCCTCTCCTTGCTCCATCCCATATGCCCACTTCCCAAAAGTCTCAACATTGTTTTCACGTCCTCTGAGTTATTGCTAATACCACCCCCGCTTCTCTCCGGCATCCTGCTAGAGCGCATAACCCCGTCACTCCCCTGCCAAGAAAGCGCATATCCATCCTAGTCCCATAATATCTTATTCTCCCCGTCAAGTGCTCGGCTGTGATGAAATGGGGGAGACTCTAAGAAACCCAAAAATGTATCTCATCCACAGTAAATATAATGTGTCCGAAATGTATCATAGTAGCATCCTATATTTCCTAACGTATCCACCTCGAATATGTATCTTTAGAACGTATCTTTAGAATGTATCTGTAATGTATTTCCATAATGTATCTCACTTAAAGATGAGGGATAAGATTCCTCAACGTTGCAACACCATCACCGATACCATCACCACCGCTAGCGTGATGAAGGCTGTCACTACTGCAAACATGTACACCAGCGCATGCACGCACGCACGCACACATGATTTCTTAGCAACACTGACAAAAAATCCGTTTTACAATTCTAAGAGGTAACTAGAAGTAGTCTTTGTTTGCCATATCTCCTACTACTGGCGATTCCTGCTGCTTATAAAATCTCAGCACCACAAATTACAATGTCGAGATGTTTCAGGATATATCTGAATACAGTTTACAATGTATCATTGCAACTATGTATCATGAAAATGTACCAGAGACTGTATCCTCAGAAATATGTATCCAGAGAATGCACTAGATAATGTATTCTCGCAGATATGTATCGAGAGATGTATCAGAAATGTATCACTTATCGATTTTATGTATCTGTGATACATTATTTTTTAAAAAATCCAATTAGTGTATCTACTTTTTTCAAAATCTATGGCAATGCATCCGGAAATGTATCTGTAGATACACTTTCGGGTTTCTTAGAGAGAAGGCATAGGGTGGTGACGACACATGCGGATCTACATCTCTGGAATATCATGGTGGACTACGGGATGAGGACTACAAGGTGATGGATCGAAAAATGGCAGAGGCGAATCATGCTTGATGCCGCGGGAATGTTAGCAAAAAGGCTCCAAAGCAGCCATCAGAAATTGACACTAGTATTCTTGCTTATGGTTACATAATACCGCATGGGTGATGGTGGTATACGCACCGGTTCATTGCCATGATTCTAAATCCCTCCGATGTTGAATGAGACTATGTGCGTCGAAATTCGTGTCTAGTCCCAATTCACTCGTGTATTCTGATTAACATAGCCCGGTGGTATAACAGACTGCGCTGATTCTTCTCCTCTATCTTTGATCTGCCTGTAGGCCCACAACTACAGGGCCAGTGGACGTGCATCACGGGTATCACTCGGTTGTATGGTTTTCGAGTTTGTTGCTATAGTACGTAGCGGAGAACCGTGTGCGTAGATTCTATGATACAGTGAGAAGAGTGAAGGATAAAGACTCGGCTTATATGCAGAGAATTATTAGAGCAACTTTGATGCTTCTCCACTGTGAGTCACTCGCCACTGAGTCACTTGCCATTGTTGCATATACAGGTCTCAGCCGGAGATGAGTCTCGTATGGCCGGAGCGGAGATGTCTCGTATGGCCGGAGCGGAGATTTCTCGTATGGCCGGAGATGACTGTTGACTCTGATACGGGCTGATGGCATTCAGCCGTACTTGCACTCTCATATATATTGGCCTTGTGGCCCTCTTAGATAGAATACTATTAAGCTTCTAAGCAGTCAGTATTTCAACAGCCATTGTTACTGGTGTACATGTGCCGGAGACATGTTACAGGTCTGATACACGGTGCTGCTGCAGGGGCCAATGCATCCTGTATATATCTCGAGTCTTTCTCCTTCTCTCTTCTCTGTACCATAGAATACACGCACACGGTTCTCCCCAACTTCTATATCGTAACAGCCATCACCTGATATGCAACAGAGTTACCCGATCTATTCATGAATAAGAATCTCATCATGAGCATGAGCGTTACTCGTCACATGAGCCGATTTGGCTCAGGTGGAGAGGACATCTGCAAGTCGGCCGATGAGAAACTTTGAATACCTGTTCTTGGATTAGATCGTGGTTCGAAGTGTAACTTATCGATGGACGTTTTACTACTAGAGAATATCAGTGATCGTCTTAACTCTACGCGCAAGGTCGCGATAAATATTTAAGTACTCTCATTACTTGCAGAACTGTCTATTTTAGCTATTCTAGTATTCTAATCTGCTTTTATTGAACTTATTACCCTGCCTAGTTATGTTTCTCACTTTAATACCGGCAGTACGCCCTCCGAGATCTATCACATTCGAGAGTCTAGCATCAGTGGCACACGTTGAAGTACGCCCATGGTAGTATTGTTCGTTGAAGTCTTTGTAAATATATACACATCTTGTGTCGCCTCGAAGCATTCTCACTGGCCGGAATTATTCAACATGTAACAGTGTGTCGGTTTCTGTGGTGTCATCTGCAACACTATCGTGATCTTCCACCATCGTCATTTTCCTTGGATTCGCGCGTCATTGCCACGTGTCATTTTGTTGCTACGAAGGGGGTGGAGGAGATAGCTGCAGAATAACAGCTAGAGGGAGAGCGAAAGGTGAAAAGAGTCAGAATAGCCTGCACGGGTGCGAGCAACCAGAGCGATGAGCAAACGTGCTCTAATCTTTTTACTTGAGATTTGTGAGCTTCTTTGTCAACCGCTCAAGTGTGCTAACCAAATCTTCATATTATCTCCTGAGCTCAGCGAAGTTCACTTCCTATCGGCGGCAACGCCGCCACCACACCTTGTATTAAATACAGAAGATGTAGTACCACCACCACAAAGTCAAAAGTAATGTCATCGTTCTTTTTCTAGCGTTGAACCCTCTGAGGGGGCAGTTAATTTTTTTGTTGCATCCGACACAGATAACGTCAGAGCAAGAGCGTCCACACCTACGCCATCAGCTCTAACCACACCTAACTGCGAACCTTACAAGTGCCAGCACCACCGAAAGCCCAGCATGTCTAATATTACATTGAAAATATATTGCAGCCCACTTTCAGACTCCTCCTCTCCCTAACGCTAGTAGATTGTCGAATAGTGCGTTCTCAAATTATACGGCATCAATATCCCTAACCTGTGAGTCCGGTCAGATATGACGGCTAGCGGGCCGATTTATGCCAAGTGCAGCGTTGGAAATCATATCTAGCCGGTCTATTGATCTACCGCTATTGATCTGGCTGGTCTGTAGATATCTACAGACCGCAATGCAGCCTGCAGGGTTTATTAGAAATTACCGCACCTCACATTACTGTACTAAACGTGAGGCTTTGGACGTCAGGAAGCAGTAGTACTTATTCCAAGAGTACTGAATTTCGAGCCTAACCTCAGTTTAAAGGAGAACTTCCGCTCACATCTTCTAGGTTTCAGCTAGATATTTTCGGCAAGGCATATCCCCAGTCATCTGTAGATATCCAGGCTGTTTGACGCCTAATCTAACCGGTTTATGCCAAGACCAGCTTTCCCGCAGCCCGGCAGGATCTGACCGGACTACAGACCTTGTAGATTGCCCGGTGGTTGAACTGACCGGTTGAGAACACTGTACTGCATGGATTTAGTGGCAGAAGACATTTCTGGCTAGACGAATCGGAAGTTTCCCGAGGATGTGTTCTTGAATGACATTGTTGCCCACGCCATCCTGAGGTCGGCCACAGCACCTGTTGTGGCGGTTGGTTCGGTATAGCATCCATCTTCCAAAGGCGTTTCTGCTAACATCTCTAGCCCGGTTACTCAGCCTTATCTAGTGCTGGCGAAGTGCAAGCTCCGTTGTATACACATATATTCACAAACTCATTCCTCTAGGCATCACTAATAATCGGCAAGGATCTACCGCGTTCACCATTTCCACAGGCTCGCCTAACCAGATAATACCCCGTCACCATTAAACTTTCTTTGATAGTCCCACTAGCTTCCGCTCTACAGAATTCACGCTATGCTAATATCTTCGTATTCCACAGCATATACAGCGGCGGCAATATTGATATTTAATTTACCGTCTGCTGGTCGTATATGGTGATGTGTACAACATAGTCATAAGTCTTGAAAATAAATTGGGTACAAGTGACGATTGCCTGGATGGTAAATTGAGGGGCGTAGGGGTTGTTTAAGGTGTGGATCCACGCGGCAAATAAGGCAATGAAGCAAACGACAATGTGCTTAGAACGGATGGTGCTTCAGCCCTACATGAGCGGAAACTATGTTACCTGGCATTTATTTTTTTGGTTTATAATATAACTATATTGTGCTTGGCTGCTTAGGACTATTACATAAGTCGTATTATGTAGAGTATTCCAACAAGTTTTCCAAGGTGATCTCAAGCTCGTGCCTAGAATCCTCGGTCATGCTCACTACCTCATACTATATGACAGCGCCGGGAATGGCACGCGCGGATATCTATAAGGTGGATGTCCCCATCAGGCATGTGCAACCTTTATCATCGGCTTACTTATATATCTATACATTCCAGAAGAAATAACACTGCTGCCCCGGAAAGACAATTTGATAAGACTGATCTCCTTGTCTCGCATGGGTAGCGCTGTAGATCCGTTGAATGACGCAAGCGGGACTGTCTGAATACAGTTCTCGCCACCAGAGAGCTCCTACATCGCAATTTAATTATTGCATAACACTGTTGTAGTATATCTGGCTAGGGGTGCGATCCGGAAGGAAAACCTCTCAAATGAGAATACCCCTGTAAGGGAGATTCGGAGCAGCGGTGCTAAAAGCTCTCTGGAAGTATGCCAGTGAAGGTGGCGAATAGTTTTTCCCCGTTTCTGCGGAAACTCCCACTCAACCGAGAATAGCTCGGCAGGTATCCAATCCTTCCCCGCTACCTAGTAGGAACACCAACAAAATTGACATCGCAGTCTCTCAAGAGTCAAAAAGAATTCGGGACAACGACTTAATGTTCGTGGGCAGTATCACTTGAGAATTCATCAGCGGGGGGATACTTTATGGGCAAACGGCAAGACCGTGTAAACCTCACATGAGACTCCCCAGTACTTATCCACCTTATTGAGAATGACTGCACTGTGAAGTTCATATGAGCCTATCTGCTCTGTGAGCGGGATAGATATGAAATTGATACAGTTACATATTAGACTTACACTACTGCGAGATTCTAGTGGTTACTTAACACACTATTGTAAGATTACAGGTATTGTAAGAATGTCATGTCTCGACATGAGGCTTAAAATCTGATGTTTTTTTTAGTGTTGGCAGCAATTTCCCTACATGCAGCCAAGCAGCAACCGTAAGTCACTGGGGATCGACTTCACAGCTACGGTGTAATTATATCTCCGAGTCGGTTTTCATATTTATACGATGCCACAGCCATGTAGAAAGTTCAGTGTGTGCGGTGTGCTGTGTGTAGGGAGCACAGAATGGTGGTGGTGGTGGTGGTATGGTTGTGATAGTAATGGCGATTGCAGCGGTGATGATGTAACAGAACCAAAGCATGTCTTATGCACCTAAGCCCCCTGCGGCCATACTCTCTGCTGCTATTTTGTAAGATCTCAGCCTCTTGTAAGAATCACTCAACTGTAATCTGTCCAGTTTGGTAATCGTATCGTGAGGGTTTCGTGTGAAACCCCTTACAAAACATGTAACCGTCACATGTGAGACTTACACGATCGTGCTGTTTGCCCATAAAGTAGCCAACTCACGGTTGACTGGTAGTCTCAGAGCCCGCCAGGATTCCGAGACTACAGCCATCGGGAGCTTTAATCGGGAATTCAAGCGACTTTACCGTGCAAAGGAAAGTGTCGCCCACAAGAGGGAAGGTGCTGCATATGCATGTCTGAGATGATGGTGGGCTAGCTTTCTATTGGGCAAAGGTTAACTTCCTGTGCTGATGAGTTGTACAGAGTGGTCTCAGCGAAGGTGGGAATACGGCCGGTAGAGTGAAAGACTGAGAACAGACAAAGGCTGTCGCTGTTCTGCTTGCTTCAGAGAAGTACACTCAATCTAAACAGCAGAAGACTCGGTTCAGTAGAGCAGCAGCACAACACAGCTTAGACAACGATTATGGTACAGAGCGAAGACTTGAGCTATAAACAGTGGTGTCAAATTAAAGCATTGCGCGATATTGCAAAGTGGTCTTTGAAGTAAGTGCGATTGGTCAGCGAGAGAGAGAGAGCGGGTGCTAATAGAAGCTGGTAGGCAAATCTCTTTTGCGCAGAACATTCCGATCAGTACTGCTCACCGTGTTTGTAGCCTCCTCCCCGCTACTCCCCAGAATTTCCGGAGCGGAAGGAAGAAGATTATCAATACGCCAACCCGGAAGTATCTTGTTAGTATCGCTATACAGAATGCCTACCATCGACGTCTTGCATATACGGATGTTGCAAAGATTGCGGGGGTTGAAGCATGTGAAAAAACTCTTCGTGCTGCCTTTGCAGCAGAAGGTTATGGTCACCGTTCAGCACGCAAAAAGCCATATCTTACTTTGACATCTAAGCTAAAACGGCTTCGATTTGCAGAGGAGCATCATCATTGGGCACGAGGTATGTGGCGAAGGTATGTGCCAAGATTATTTTGTCAGTAGTGTAATAGCTAATAGTAAGGCTACTATAGAGTTATATGGACTGATGAATGTTATATTTGGCTTGGTGGGTCTGCAGGCAAAGTGTTTGTCACTCATCAAGTAGGAGAAGAATGGCTTGATGAGTGCCTTCTTCCCAAATTCAACAAAGAAAACTCAATTATGGTATGGGGTGGCATACTTGGCGAAACAGGTAGGAAAGTATTAGTACTTTGGGAGAGGAATGATTGGGGAACAATTACGGCTCAGACTTATATTGATAATATCCTTCAGACTTCTCTCTGGCCATTTTGGTTCTGGGAGAGTCGTCACTGTGGACCTGATTTGCATGGAAGACCACTTTGGATTATGGAAGATGGTGCACCTGCGCACCGTGCTGGAGCAACAAAGGTATGGCAAGATGATCACCATATGCCCAAGCTTGTGTGGCCACCATCCTCTCCTGACCTTAACCCTATTGAGAACATCTGGTATCTTCTTAAAACCAGGCTCAATAAGCGAAATCCCCGCCCTACAACTATGGCTGCTGTCAGAGTTGCAATTTTGGAGGAATGGAATGCTATCACCATAGATGAGATAAGGTGGGTGGTGGATAACATGCCCCAGCGAGTGCAAGCAGTTTTGGCTGCAGAGGGCGGACATACAAAGTGGTAGAAGGTTTCAATGCTAAGTGTGTATTTTTGGTCATGTAGATTGTAGAACATGCATATGCGATATGCAAACCCCTTGTCATCATGTGCATTTCCCGATTTTTTTTGCCAATGGCTGTAGGTTGACTAGTGGAACCTACGGAGCCAAATTCGGTATTATAAGGAACCCTGTTCTCCAGGTTCCAGCCCCCATGTGACTGTTTGATAGCTATGATATTGCCGAGCGCTTGTCCGAGGCAGGGATGGGTGTCCATTCGTTGCGGCTCGGCACGTGCCGATATTGTCCCCCATCAAACTCGGCATCAGGTAATTCCGTATTCTCACTTCGCAACCTCGCACTTCCAGCTTCCAACCACAGTTTACGCAATCATAAGCCTTCAGTTGTCTCTAATTACTCTTCGGCCAATCTTATGCTTATTTATTACAGCTTATCACTTCCGGAAAGTGTTACAATAATGAGAGAGGGAAGCGTAGTTTCTTAATGAATGAATAGAGATTATCTACGTGGGAGCTTGTATGCTCTTATATACGGTCTTTGGAGTATGCCTTGTACGCATACATGCGCACTCAGCTGGCATCTCCGGCTGAGTCTGGAATGACCATCATCATCATGAGATCATGATCTCCATCAGCCCAGCTGAAGCCTATAAGCCATACAGTGGAGGCGATCCATATATGCAATAGAAAGACATTGAGGCGCGGAAAACAGCTAGGACCGACTCTAGCCCTCTGAGTTCTCGACATATACAACGCTCTCCAGCTATTGGCCACTCCCGAACCTCCTGCATCTCAGACGCCATTTACCATTGAAATGTTGTCGTATCCACGTTTTTAAGAAGCACAGATTTGTTATTTCATACTCGTGCGATATATATATATGCAACTCGGAATAATCAGTAAGAGTCATACGTCTCCCTCGCGGGTGTCTCTTCTGACATCCAGATGCCTTCTTCTAGGATAACCAGGGACAGTTTGACATCGAGTAAAGCACAAAGTCACGCCACCCATTCGTTACAGCATCTGTCGATGTTTATGCTGCTCTTCCCCTCCACTTCCTCATATCCAAGCCACTTAGAGGCCCTCTAAATTATGGCGGGATAAGACCTTATCAACCTCCGTATTCCGCGACTTTATAGAAAAATTTGCTCGCGGGATGTCTCATGCTGAACACTAAATTTTGGATGATAAAGGTTGAATGATTACATACAGTGAGAGTTTATGCTTTGCTATGGGGTTATGTGAGGTTTTTATGTTCGCCGACTCCAGATTATTAAGCTTATATGCATAGAACCGTCGAGCTGCCTGGCAGGGTTACAAGGCTAGAGATTGATGAGGACTCAAAATATCTGCAACACCGGGACCATGCATTGAGCGATACTTCAAAATTTGTACGGAGACGTAAAAACCCGAAAGTGTGTAAACTGTCATTATTCATATAAGGACACGACATGTGTCTTTTTCGATTCTGATTGGTCGTAATTCTGTGGCTGAGTGGCTGATTGTGGCAAGTACCTACCACTTAAACTCAGATCTCAAATGACCTGCCCTTTTAATTCTATGTTTGGCTCTGATTACAAA
>Ga0307515_10003662_pt1 | contig 32273 bp, 18 predicted proteins | sample 17_EM_MG_FD_194513 | JGI IMG/M metagenome (GOLD analysis project Ga0307515, IMG submission 194513) | Populus trichocarpa ectomycorrhiza microbial communities from riparian zone in the Pacific Northwest, United States - 17_EM | ecosystem: Host-associated > Plants > Roots > Unclassified | place... | reverse complement strand
TCTTGTGTAATCCTCCATCCCAGGGATACGCCTGGGAAGTAACCTACACGTTTATCCGGGGCAAACAAGTACGATGCATCACGTCTTGCAGATGCTTCTAAATAATATTTGTTATCGTAGTTGTAATTTAAGCGACCAATATAACCTGTACGTGCTTCTTTATCGTCACTATCCTGGTATTGATCCATAATAGGGAAATAGATAAGGGGCAGGTTATTTGAAACAGGCGAAGCGTGCAGCCAGTTACGTAAATGCTGCAGTTCAATACGCTCTGATACGAATGTAGCACCTATAGTATGCTTACCGAAAGTGTTGTTGTAGTTAATTTGCCATTGGTAAGTTTTAGCAAACTCTTTACGCTGCTCACGCTCGCGCCATGGGTTGGTACTGCCGCCGGTTACATTGTATTGTTTAGTTGCAGGATCGTAAGTATATGCATTATAAGTATACTCCTGGTTGTTCAGCAAATAATCGGCAAGATAATATGAGTATAAACCTTTAACTACTAATCCTTTTATACCAGGAACGGTATACTCTGCACCAAAATTGGTTTGCAATACTCTCCAGTCGCTGTGGTAAACGCCTGATAGCTTTTTGTTCAGGAATGCATAGTTCGACTCTGTATTATTGATTTTATTCAAATAGTCGGGATTGTCATTAGCATAAGGACGCTCTAAGGGTGTATTTCTCAATACAGCAAACCTGGCCAAAAAGTAATCGTCACCACCCGGAACACCTGGGTTTTCACGAGTTTCTATACGGCCGTTAATATCTAAACTAACTTTTAAACCATTAGCTACCTTTAAGGAAATGTTTGATTGAATGTTTGAGCGGTTGAATTTATACTCTTTACCCAACTGAGAGTTTTGGTAAAGGTTTGTAGCCGATACGTAATAGTTCAACCTGTCTGAACCACCGGTAAAGTTAGCGTTCACCGAATTTTGAGGCGCGTTGTTATTGCTGTTCAACACATATTTACGCCAATCGAAACTACGGTAAGCCGGATCAGTTCCTGCTTTGTATTTGTCAAGCTCTGCTTGTGTAATCGTGGTTGATCCGTTACTGTTCACTTCAGCCTCTGCTTTATAACGCATGTAATCGTATGAATTGTTAACCACGTTAGGGAACCTGTACCAGTTTTGGTAGCCGGTGTACGCATCAATGTTGATACGTGCCTCGCCGCTACCTTTTTTAGTAGTTACCACCACCACGCCGTTTGCCGCACGAACACCGTAAATAGCTGCAGATGCGTCTTTCAACACGGAAATGCTTTCCACGTCGTTTGGCGCAAGGTTGTTAAACTGGCCTTCATCCTGCTGGATACCGTCAATTACATACAGCGGAGAACCCATGTTACGGATCTGGATACTGGCGCTGGCTCCAGGCCTGCCTTCAGACATCCTAAAAGTTACACCCGGAATTTTACCTGCCAAACCAGTACTCACCGTTGAACCGGCGTGCACACGGTCGAGATCTTTACTGGTTACAGTAGAGATTGCGCCCGTAATGGATTCCTTTTTCTGTGTACCGTAACCAGTAACCACAATTTCCTGTAAGGATGCGTTACTTGATTTTAAACGGATTCTTACGGCTGTTTGCCCGTTTAGGGGCACTTCAAGCGTTGTAAAGCCAATATAGCTTAATACAAGCACGCTGTTGGCATCGGGTACTGTTAAGCTAAACTGTCCTTTTACATCAGTTGTTGATCCACCCTGGGTACCTTTAATACGTACGGCAACGCCTGTTAGCGCTTCACCCGTTGTATCAGTTACCGTTCCTGTTACCTTCACTTGTGCCGATGCACCAAGCGAAAAAAGCAGGCAGCTCATGATAGAGAATAAAACTAATGTTACTTTTTGGCTCCACTTACTGGGCGGCCATTGCACGCGGGAGGGCCCCCCATGCCTGAGTAGTAAAAATTTTCTCATAAATTGATTTGTTATTGGTTAATTGTTGATTTTAAAAATGTAATGTTGACATATCTAAAATCACGATGTAAAGAAAAAGATTTAGGGGGGCTCCTTATTAACCAAATCATCTCAATAATTAGTCAAAAAGTATCAATTTTTATTCATACGAAAACCCTTGCTCAGAATGGCTATATTTGTTCAAGAGATCGATTTTGAAACCTGCATATTTATTTTTTTTACTATTTATATTCTCCTTCAATATCTGTAATGCACAGCCTTATTACTTCAGGCATTACCAGGTTGAGCAGGGCTTGTCAAACAATACCGTTTACTGCAGCCTGCAGGATAAGCAGGGTTTTTTGTGGTTTGGCACGCGCGATGGTTTAAACCGTTTTGATGGTTACAGCTTCAGGGTTTTCAGGCATAATCCTAAAAACAACAAGAGTATTTGCAGCAATATGGTGCATGCGCTGGCGCTTGATCATGATGGCAACCTATGGGTGGGCACCGATGAAGGGATTGACAAATTTGACAGTAAAACAGAAAGTTTTACGCGTGTAAACTCCCCTAATACCAACGGTGTGCGGAGTATTGTCTTTGATCATTATAACAACTGCTGGTATGTGGCGGGGGCTTCGCTCATCAAGTACAACACTTCAACAAAACAAATTACCGATTACTTTCCGGAGCAACATTTTGAGGCAACCAGTATTGCCCAAAAGGATAATGGAGATATATGGGTTTCTACCAGCCGGGGTAGTATTGAACAGATGGATACTGTGCATAACTCATTTAAAAGCTATAGCATTACCAGCCACTCCAAATGGGCACCATCAAACTTTATCGAAAAAATTTTTAGCGCAGGCAACAACAAAATATTTATAGCTACAACCAGCCAGGGCTTTAAAGATTTTGACTGCGCAACCGGAACTTACCGCGACCTGTTAACCTATAATAAAAACAAAACCGGAGTATACGTACGAGATTTTGCCAAATATGCCGAACATGAGTTTTGGCTGGCAACAGAATCGGGCGTGTTTATTTACGACGACCTACATGGCACATTTTTCAATCTTCGTAAAAAGTATAACGACCCATATTCCATATCCGACAATGCGGTTTACACCCTATGCCACGATGTAGAAGGAGGTGTTTGGGTAGGCACTTATTTTGGTGGGATAAACTATTACCCAAAACAGTATTCAACATTTAACAAATTTTATCCCGGCGACGAGAAAAACTCCCTCAAAGGCAACGTTGTGCGTGAAATTTGCAAAGACGATTATGGTAATCTTTGGATGGGCACCGAAGATAATGGCCTTAACAAACTTAGCGCCGATAAACACACCTGGACACATTATGTGCCTGGTGGCAATACGGATATTACCAATACCAACATCCATGGACTGATTGCAGATGGAAAAAATCTCTTTATAGGCACATTTGAGCGCGGCCTGGATATTATGGATATCCCCAGCGGGAAAGTAGTAAAAGTTTATATTGCCGGTAAAGACAGCAAAACTTTAAAAAGCAATTTTGTAATATGTTTTCGCAAAACGCGCAATGGCAACATTTATATTGGGGCAACCAGGGGTTTTTACCTGTATAACCGCAAGCAAAAAGATTTTACTCTTATTGATAAAATACCCATCTGGGACTTTATTTACGACATAGTTGAAGACCATACCGGGATGCTTTGGATTGCCACAGTGCGCGATGGCATTTATAGATACGATCCCGAACAAGACACCAGCTATCATGTGCCCTACCGTTACCCGGTAAAAAATGCACTGAATGGCATAACAGTAAATGGAGCATTTGAAGATAGCAACCACATTTTATGGTTTGCGACCGATGGGCTTGGCTTATGGCGGCATGACCCGGTAAAAAACGATTTTAAATTTTTCGATCTGGATAATGGCTTCCCAAGCAACTATGTATTCAGGATGTTGGAGGATGATCATAAAAACTTATGGGTAAGCACTTCCCGTGGTCTGGTTTGCCTTAATATAAATACCAATAGCATTAAGGTTTATACAAAAGCCAATGGGCTGCTCAGTGATCAGTTTAATTATAACTCGGCGTTTAAGGATACCGATGGCACCCTGTATTTTGGCTGCGTTAAAGGTATGATAAGTTTTAACCCGGCCGGCTTTAATAGTAACAACTATGTAGCCCCGGTATATATAACAGGGTTCCAGGTCCATAATAAAGAGATTATGGTAAAAGGGAGCGATTCGTTGCTTAACCAATCAATCATCTACACAAAAAAAATATATTTAAATTACAACCAGTCGTCCTTTAGTATTGATTTTGCGGCCTTAAGCTACCCATCGCCGGAGATGACCCAATATAAGTACACCATGAAGGGGCTTGACAAAGGCTGGACCGATTTAAAGCGAAACCGAAAAGTATACTTTACGCAGCTGCAGCCCGGCCATTATACTTTTATAGTAAAAGCTGCCAATAACAACGGCGTTTGGAGCACCAAAGAAACCGCGCTTGTAATTAATATTGCACCACCTTTTTGGGAAAGTATATGGGCATATATCCTGTATGCATCGCTGGTTATTTTCATTTGCTATTATCTGTTGCAGCAATACCATAACCGTAATAAGGCGCGGAATAAAAGGCTTATAGAAATATTGGAAAGTGACAAAGAGAAACAGATCTACAACGCCAAAATTGAGTTTTTTACCAATGTAGCCCATGAAATACGCACGCCTTTAACCCTTATTAAAGGGCCAATGGAAAAGGTGATCAAAAAAGCAGAGCATGTGCCCGAGATTCAGAATAACCTGAAGATCATGGAAAAAAATACCAACAGGCTGCTCGATCTTACAAATCAACTGCTTGATTTCAGGAAAACAGAAACCAATGGCTTTAGCCTGAGTTTTGTAAAAACAAATATAGCCGATTTGCTGGCCGATATTTTTTTAAGGTTTAAGCCACTAACCGAGCAAAAAGGGCAACGTTACACACTAATATGTGTAGATAAAACATTGTATGCCTATGTTGATATTGAAGCATTTACCAAAATAATAAGTAACCTGATCAATAACGCCATTAAATATGGCGAAAACGCTATCGAAGTTGAATTGTTAAAACCCGAACAGGGCGATAATACTTTTACCATTGAAATAAGAAACAACGGTTACATTGTGCCCTATGAAATGCGCGAAAAGATTTTTGAGCCCTTCTTCAGGATGAAGGAATCAGAAAAACAAATTGGTACCGGGATAGGCCTCTCCCTGTCGCGCTCCCTTGCCGAATTGCACAAAGGATTATTAGTGTTGAATAAATCTATTAACGATTTCAATATTTTTAACTTAACCTTGCCTATTCACCAGGAGAAGGAATTTGACCTGCACAACACTCCCGACGATTATGAACTAACCGATTCTATTAAAGAAGAAAATTTTGACTTTATGAAACCGATTATACTTTTGGTGGATGACAATCCCGAGATCCTTGATTTTATTTCGGATGACCTGAGCGATAAATATGCTATAATAAAAGCATTCAACGGCCAGGAAGCGTTGGATATGATAGAAATTGAAAACATCCAGCTTATTATCAGCGATGTGATGATGCCGGGTATTGATGGCTTTGAATTATGCAAACGCATCAAAACCACATTTGATTACAGCCACATCCCAATTATATTACTTACGGCAAAAAACACCCTGCAAAGCAAAATAGAAGGCCTGGAAGTAGGCGCAGATGCCTATATCGAAAAGCCGTTTTCGCCAGAGCATTTGCAGGTGCAAATTGCCAATCTGCTCATCAACCGCAATAAAATTAAAGACCATTTTGCAAGTTCGCCGCTGGCAAATATTAAAACCATGGCCTACTCTAAACCGGATGAAAGCTTTTTAGATAAGCTTAACTCGGTAATTAACAACAACATCCAAAACCCCGAACTGGATGTGGAGCATATTGCCAACCTGATGAACATGAGTAAGCCTACGTTGTATCGTAAAATAAAGGCCATATCCAACCTAACCATCAACGAGCTGATTAATATAACGCGCCTTAAGGCTGCCGCAAAACTACTTGAGGATGGCGATTATAAGGTTTACGAAGTTGCAAATATGGTTGGCTACAGCTCACAATCGCACCTGGGCCGTAACTTTTTAAAACAATTTGGCACTACCCCTACCGAGTATCAACAAAACAAAAAGAACCAGAAGGTTAGAACATACTAATAATAGTATCAAGTATCAAGATTTTAGACTTGTAGCTTTACCACTATGTATTTGCGGCTATCTTGATACTAACTACTTGATACTTGATACTACTTATGTGTCTTTAGCTTGTTGATCGCGAAGTTTCCGATACGTCTCCCTTCATCAACGCCATTTACAATGGATGGCATATAATGAATACCGCCGTAAAAGCGGCTGATGGCTGCCTCATCGGCCGCTGCCTTAAATGATTTGAACTTACGGGCGGGGATGCTAAACTCTACCTCGGTGGAATCTGTAAAAGCAAAATTATCGCCAAACAGCTTGCCAAGCATCACTGCCGATGCATTTGAAACTACGCTATGTCCGCTGGTATATTCGGGGAACGGCGGGGTTTGCAGCAAAGGCATCCAATTTTGATCAATGTATTGGTTAATATAGGTTTCGGGGCGAATCACTTTGCTTTTGTATTTTTCGTCCCAGCAATTAATAAAGCTATCGGCAATTACAACGGCCAGGCAGGCATAGGTCTCAGCCGAACGGACGTAGTCGGCTTTTGCCTGGCGGCAAACCAATCCGGCAATGTTTATCCAATGGCCTCCGGGCGATATTTTTTTGGTAGCAAACATGGTATGGCCATTGGTATTAACTTTAAACGGGTTATCGTCCCAATAAGTAGCTATCGCGCTTTGCTCCGGTGTTAAATGCTGGCCGGCCTCCCTAACGGCAACCGCCAGTTTATAAAAATAACTGGTGGGCTCCCTTGAAAAATCTACCGCTTTTGCTGGCTTAAACTGTTGTGCCGAATCCAGTAAAAATGGACGTATTTCGTTCCAGTGCGGCTCTACCCCTTTCATATAGGCCGGTGGTGTTGGCTTCCAGGTGGCATCGTCTGTTTGCACATCGTATTTTGATAACGAACGGGTATGCTTATAATTATCCTTGCCCGCCCATTTAATAATCCGGTCTGCAATCAACTTTCCATAAGCTATGGAGTTTTGGTATACATCGTCGGGCATGCCGGTATTTTTAAATTCATCCATCAACCCGCTGTGGAAAGCCTCTATCCGGCCTTCCGACATCACCAGGATTTTCCCAACCGTTAAAATGGCATGCGCTGCAGCTAAATTGTAGCAGTATGTTTTGCCGGCTTCCGGTTTGGGGATTGAATCCAAACCCGTCAACTGGCCCGCGAGCGTCAGATATTTTGTATCGCCGTTACGCGCGGCCTCATATCCTGCAACGGTAATATAAGCGTAAATACGGCTTGCCACCGGCGGCGAATAAATATCATGCAGCATTACCTCGCTAACCTCGCGTACCGACCTATGGATGTAATTGGGGTTTGCGGCTAATTTTTTCCACCCGTTATTTTTATTACAGGCAAACAACAAGGCAACAGCAAAAACAGTAAAGTAAAGTTTATTCATATATGGGTTCCGATAAAATAAATAAAGGTTAATTGGGCCGGGCGGGCTATTCATCAAAGCTAACAGTAAATCCATAAACATATATTGAGCGATACAATTTGACGAAATATTGAGATGATTTGCAGAATCTGTTATATCAAAATCAGTTTTCTTTACGTACGCTTACTGTATTGGGTTCAGTAACTTAAAGCTCGGCCAAAGCATAAACCATTATTAAATTTTTATTGTAATTACATGATAAAACCTTTACTCATTAAGTTTAAACTCCCCCTTGTGCTATTGATTTTTTTGGCGGCCGGCTGCTCGCGCAAACAGGACGGCCCTACCCTTTTTAAACTATTGGATGCATCGCAAACCGGCATCGATTTTAAGAACACCCTAAGCCCAAGTGATAGTATCAACATTCTTAACCACCCTTATTTGTATAACGGCGCCGGCGTAGGTATAGGCGATTTTAATAACGACGGCCTGCAAGACGTTTACTTTGCAGGCAACATGGTGGCCAACAAGCTATTCCTCAACAAAGGCGATTTAAAATTTACCGATATAACCAATACTGCCGGCGTTGATGGCGAAGGCAAATGGAGCGCGGGTGTATCCGTTGTGGATATTAATAATGATGGCAAAATGGATATTTACGTATGCGCATCGTTTAAATCAAATCCCGAGCAGCGCCGTAACATGCTGTACATTAACCAGGGCAATAATAAAGATGGCATACCCACTTTTAAAGACGAAGCAAAGGCCTACGGATTAGATGATAACGGCTACAGCACACAGGCCATTTTTTTTGACTACGACCATGATGGCGACCTGGATATGTACCTGCTGACCAACTTTTTAGGCAAAACCACCCCGGTTGCCTATCGCCCTAAACTAACTGATGGCAGCGCCGAAAATAACGACCGACTGTACCGCAATAACGGTAACGGCACCTTTAGCAATGTTACTAAAGAGGCAGGCATTTTAATTGAGGGTTTTGGCAACTCGGTATCTGTAACAGATATTAACAACGACGGCTGGCCTGATATTTATGTGGGCAATGACTTTATATCAAACGATGTGCTATACATCAACAATAAAAACGGAACATTTACCAACCGCGCGGGCGACTATTTTAAGCACACCGGCTGGTCGGTAATGGGGTCGGATTTGGTAGACATCAACAACGACGGCCTGCCCGACCTGGTATCGTTAGAGATGCTGCCCGAAGAAAATGTGCGTAAAAAAACCATGCTGATGGGCGATAACTACATTACCTACATCAATAACAAAAAATTCAATTACGAGCATCAATATATCCGTAACGTACTGCAATTAAACCAGGGACAAACGCCGCTGGGGCACACCCAGTTTAGTGATATAGCCTACATGGCCGGCATTTATCAAACCGACTGGAGCTGGACGCCGTTAGTGGCCGATTTTGATAACGATGGTTACCGCGATATGGTGATTACCAACGGCTACCCACGCGACGTAACCGACCTTGACCATGCCCTATACAGTAACGACCAGGGCCGTACTGTAAAGGAAAACCGCACGCTGGCCGCAGCCGATTCGTTCCCTGTTGTTAAAACGGCCAGTTATGCTTTTAAAAACCAGGGCGGTTATATGTTTGCCGATCAGTCGAAAAACTGGGGTATTGTTAAGCCAACTTTTTCGACCGGCGGCGTTTATGCCGACCTTGATAACGATGGCGACCTTGACCTGGTGATTAACAATATTGATGACGATGCCTTCATTTACGAGAATACGTTGAATAGCAAAACACAGGCAGATAAAACGCACCATTACCTCACCGTTAATCTAACGGGTGATAATAAGAACCTTGGCGGCATTGGTGCAACCATGCGTATTTACTACCAGGGCAAGCAGCAATTTTACGATCAGCAACCCTGCCGCGGTTATATGAGCACCGACGATGCCAAAGCTCATTTTGGTATCGGCACCGCCAATGAAATTGACTCATTGCGCATCCGCTGGGCAGATGGCAAAACTGAATTGGTAAAAAATATCAGGTCAAATCAAACTATCACCCTGCAATACAAAAACGGTTCGGGCAATTACAGTCCTCAACCTCCGCTGGAGCGTGCACCGGTATTCCAATCATCAGCAAGCCAATTGGGTATCAAATATGTACACCAGGAAAAAGATGCCATCGATTACAACATCCAGCCAACCTTACCGCATAAACTAAGCCAATATGGACCATCTGTTGCTGTGGGCGATATAGATAACAACGGCTACGACGATTTTTATGTTGGCGGGGCCGCAGGCAATAAAGGCGTATTTTTTATGCAGGGTGCCGACGGTAAGTTCACCATGGATAATAATCGTTTTTTAAACGATAGTTTCAAGGAGGAAGAAGATATGGGTGCGCTGTTGTTTGATGCAAATGGCGATGGCTTCGTTGACTTATATGTAGTTAGCGGCAGCTACGAGTTCCCCAAAGACCATACCACCGCGCAAGACCGCCTATATATAAACAATGGTAAGGGCCAGTTTACCAAAAGCTTTGGCGCAGTACCGGTTGAGTACGATAATGGCTCGTGCGTACGGGCGGCCGATTTTGACCACGATGGCGACCTTGACCTGTTTGTAAGCGGGCGATCTGTTTCGGGTGCTTACCCATCATCGCCGGTGAGCCATATTTTCAGGAACGATGGCGGCAAATTTACCGACGTAACCGCGCAGCTTTGCCCCGAACTGGTTCACGGCGGGATGATTACCGATGCGCTATGGTCTGATTTTGATAACGACGGGCTTGTTGACCTGGTTGTTGTGGGCGAGTGGATGCCGGTAACGTTTTACAAAAATACAGGTAATGGTTTTATCAAAATAAAAACGGGAATTGACGCACACGTAGGCTGGTGGAACAGCATTGTTGCCGGTGATTTTAATAACGATGGCCAGGTGGATTATGTGGCCGGCAACCTGGGCCAAAATTCAAATTACAAAGCAACTTTTGAACAACCAATGACCATTATGGGTAAAGATCTTGATGGCAACGGCTCATTCGACGCTATGATATTTTGCTACATGAAGGCCGAGGACGGTTTGCAAAAGCCCTTCCCGATGCACACCCGCGACGACTTGATAAGCCAGCTGATATCTATCCGCAAAAAATACCCAAGCTACAGGGGGTTCGGCAAAGCTACTATGGACGATTTATGGAGCGACAAGGACAAAGAAAACGCGGTGATCATGAAAGCCACAGATATGAACACCAGCTTTATTACCAATAAAGGAAACGGCAAATTTACGATAAGCCCTATGCCATTAGCCACACAAATGGCCCCCGTGTACGGTATGGTTGCAAAAGATATTGACCAGGACGGCAACCTTGACCTGGTAATGGCAGGTAATGATTTTGGAATGGAGCCCTTTACCGGGCGGCATGATGCCTTTATGGGCTTGTACCTGAAGGGTAATGGTAAAGGCGGCTTCGCTCCTTTATCTGTAGCCAAAAGTGGACTGTTTATTAATGGCGATGCCAAAGCGCTGGCCGCCATACAATCGGCTAAGCGAGGTGATATTTTAGTAGCCACCCAGAATCAGGACAGCCTGAAAGTATATCGCCAAACCGGCATTGGTATGAAGCCTAAAAAATATATCAAACTAAAAGGCGATGATTTTTTTGCAGATATCAGTTATAAAAACGGCAGTAAAAAACGAGTAGAGTTTTACTACGGATCTACTTACCTGTCGCAATCATCGCGTAACCTGCAGGTTGATGCGGATGTAAGTAAGATTACTATTACCGGATATGCCGGAAAGAAGAGAGAAATAACCAATTAAAAAACAATGGCGGGCTGCTTAAAAACAACCCGCCACTGTTTTTTATGTCGAAGCATTTTCACTTTACCTGTGATGAATAACTCGGTTTTACTTCAAAACTAAAGGTTTGGCTGCCTGCCTCGCCGCTTTGGGTTATCCCCTGTATTACGCCAATATAAGTACCGGGTTGATCGGATGTATAAAATGACAATTGTTGCTTACCATCGGCACCCGTATTTACAGATGGCGACCAGTAAAGTACGTTCCTGAAATCGGGCATGTGGCTGGCCGCCTGCGTATCGGTATCGTAAGCCGGCTGGTAAAACTGCCGTTCCTGCTGCAGGCCTTCATAATCAAGCACCACCGCATGCGAATCTATTTCGGCACCGCCCAGGTCGCCTTTGTAGCTGGTAAAACTAAAAATTCCGTGCTCGTACGATGGCCCCAGCGAGTAGTTAAATGGCACATCCTCCAGTTTACGAATTTTGAGCGGATCAACCTTAAACACCTTATTCATATCAAAAAATGGCACCCCATCTATCAGCATCATCGGGTCATCATCGGCCAGGAAGCCTATGCCAATACCGGTAACCACTTTTACGTGAAATTGGTTGCCGGTATGAAAAACGTTTGCCTCCCTGATGTATTCGCGCATTACCTCTTCCATTGTAGTAAAGCGGGTGTAGTTATCTAACAGGTAAGTTTTGTAGGGCGCTCCATAAAATGCTGTGGTATCCGGGCGGGGGTCGGTAAATTGCCTCATTTTTGGCCCATTATAAATATTTTGAACCTGCATTGTTAATGCAGCATCTTCAAAAGTTGTTTGCAGACCAGGCGTAACATCAAAATGTGGCGTTGTGGCTTTGGCAAACTGGTCAGAAAATGGCGTCAAAACATCTATACGGTAATTGGTATCAACAGTGGTATTGGTTTCAACCACAATTTCATTTGGCCCGTAAAACTCCCGCATATTAAATACCAGTTTACCACGGGCGTCGCTTTTAGCGGCATACAGCTGGATGTGTTTACCCGGTATCCCAAGATAGGCATGGATGTCTTTTTCTGGTTGGTTATTAAGTTTATTAACAAGCGTAGCGGTAATAACCGGTCCGTTTACCTCGGGTAAAAAATTAAAAGCCGGTGTTTTTTTATTTAAAACATCGTCCCAGGCAAAGCTTCGCCAGCCCTGGGTAAGCATCAGGTTGTCTGCAGCCTCGGTAGCTACCGCGTTTTTATCGTTAAAATAATAACCCGCCGATTCAATCTCCCCTCTTAAATCCGATTTTAACCATAAGTAACTTAGGATATCTTCCTGTTGGTTGTGCTGCAACGAATCCATCCTATAAACAGATACCGACAGATTGGCGGCAACAGGCTTATTACCAGTACCTTGCGTAGCTACAGTAACATCAGCATTTTTACGCATAGCGTACTGTGCAGCGCTTGCACCGGCGCTGATAGATAGCTTTTTTGTTGGGCGTTTAAAATAAAGGCGTTCGCAAACCGGCTTTTTATCGGCACTAAAAACTGTTATTTGCGATATCCCTTCGCCAAGCCTGCTTTTATCTACAACAAAATTGGCGGTACCGTTGGTTACAGCAGATGATTGCACTACTTTAATCACCTGATGGTTTTGAGCAAAAAGGAAAACGTTGCCATCGGTCAGGTTTGTATTTACGCTAACCGAAAGCTGGCCGTTGCCATTATCTTTTAAACTCATTACGTAGCCTTTATTGCTTATGGCCGGAATGTCCTTTTGTATTACTTTCCCTTCAATTTTAACAACTGCACGGTAGGTGGCATTACTTTGAGGCTTAAAAACAAACCTGCCGATTCCGAATTTCAAAGGCTCAAACCTGGCCACCGTATCATTGTTCTGATTAACAATAGCGCCCTTAAAATTTACGCCCTTACCCCATTGATCGGCAGCTTTTACCCCTACTACACTTGCTATTCCACTAACCAGGTGCCCGCCCTCCGGAAAAAACTGGATATCATAGGCCGCCAATGGTGCTTTCTCTGCCTTTACCGGACTTTTCAGCGGATTTATGATGACCAGTTTCTTTGAAAAATAGTAATCGGCGCTAAAGTTTTTCATCCAATTGGTATAAGCCCTTAATACAAAATTACCGGTTGGCAAATTAACCGGGATATACAATGAACCATTTCCGCTGCCATCCTTCATCGCAATTTTTGTTTGCAATACCGGCGTTTGCATATCATCAAGTACTTCAACATATACCACCTTACTTAAGCCAAGGGGTTTCATAAAAATACCATCCACATTAAATACTTTAAACCAAAGCACTTCTCCTGCGGTGTAGCCGTTTTTATCAGTATGTACAAATAATTTCTCCTGCAACGCGTTTGATGTGTAATCGTTAAAATTAGCCTGCACTTCGGGTAATACCTGCCCAAACAACCGGGTTATTGACATGATCGCTACTGCGAAAAAAATGCTGGTAATTTTTTTCATGGTTTGGTATTGTTTTATTTCCAAAATGATGGTTTTTTATTGGTGCCCCGCAAAGTACAATCGGCACAATAATGTTTAGCCGAAGTCATACCTGCTTTTGGGTTTCTGATAGTATCAATAGGTGTCTCTACTCCTGAATAAATAAACTCTTTAACCTGGTGTTCAACGTAGCCCGGTGGAGCCATGTCCGGAATATAATCATATAATTCCGTAATAAGGGCGCAGCCATTATAATAGCTTAAATTAGGCTGCCACATAGCTGGTAGCTGACTGGCACTAACAAAAAGTCGTTTTTGTGCCACCGCCCCCGCCGTTACAAATCCAATTACAGTTTCTGTGGGATCGGTCAAGTTGTGTATGTTCCCCGTCAATTCAGATGGCTGCGCATCAAAAACACCACCTACCTGCGTCGAATTTTTATTCAGCGCATCATAATAGCTAAAAGCTTCTGAAGTTAAAGCATGTTGCTTTACCAGGATACTGAATTTAATCCGCAACGATTCGGCTGTAGGCAGCAAGAAAGCTACCTGTTGCCCGCTAATCCTGTCTTCAGCTAATTTAGCCGATGACCCTAATACGATGGTAGTGGAAGTATCTGTTACCCAGCAATGATAAATTTGTTGGTCGGCTGTCCTCAATGCTGTAGTATCTTGGTTTACAACAACATACTTTGATTCAAACATAGATTGTACTATATAAGTACTCGTATAATCCCAGCGGTAATAACGCGTGTTATTGGATGGATCATGGGTATTAACCGTCATGGCCAAACCATCATTTTTTACCTGATATCCAACACTATCAATAGCAGGCGAATTTTTCACAACTATATAGTCGGATGCATACTGCTTCCCGTTGGACGTAATTATTTTTAAACGATATTTTTGATCGGTTGGCAAATTTAAAACTGGGCTTTTATAATCGCCCTTACCCATTGTTGTTAAACTATAGGTATTTCCGCCCGAGCTTTCTATGGTTATAGTCGCATTCAGTTCAGGGGCTGACCGTGCGTTACCATCTAAATTTACTGTACGGCTGAGCAGGATATGAGTAGAATCGCCAACGTTAATAAAGCCATCAACAACCAGGTAGCTGCTGTTGCCACCAACAGGTACCAGTACCACAGGCTTTTTACAAGCCGTGGTGGCAACTATTGTAGTAAGCAATAAGAACAACTTCCCTGTTAACTTCATGGTTTTTCTACTTCCAAAATGATGGTTTAATGTTAGTTCCGCGTAATGTACAATCCACACAAACCGGCGTAGACGAGGCATAACCTCCCGGGGCATAGTCAACTGTAAGCTGCAGGCCCGAATAGATAAGGTTATCCACTTCATTTACAGATTGGTCGGGATGCAATGCCAACGGGCGGGCGTATAAAAGCGTGTTCAACACGCAACCATCATAAGGTGTTACCGCCACCCAACTTGCCGGCAAATCAGTTTTATTTATAAAAATCCGTTTTTGAGTTACCTGTCCCGCTGTTATAAAGCCAATTACCGGTTCGTTTAAATTGGTAATACAATGCAGATTGCCGGTAAGTTCGGATGGCTGCGGGTCAAATATTCCGCCAATTTGTTCCGTATTCTTTTTTAACAATTCAAAATAATTGAAGGCATCAGTAGTTATGGCATACTGCTTAACCAGGATGCTGTACCTGAATTTGAATTTTTCAGAATCGGATGCTACCAACGCGATGGGTGCATTGCTAACCTTATCGACACCCAGCTTTGCCGTTGTACCTGTAATAATAGTGCCTGATGTATCGCTTCGCCAGCAATTATATATCATGTCGGCGGGTGCAGCCCTTTCGTATTGAAAATCTGGCGGCCTGCGCGGAAAATCTAACTTCTGTTTCACGATAATCACCGATAAAAAGGCAGATTGAATTTGAAACGTTTCGGTATATTCCCAACGATAATACCTGCTTGTCCCCCCTGCGTCGTGTGTATCCAGGCCAATTTGCAGTCCGTTTGCTGTTATATAGGTATGTATGCTGTCAATTGCAGGGGAATTTTTTACCGGCACAAAATCAGATGCGTACCTACTGCCGTTGGCTGTTGTGATTTTGAGGCAGTACTTTTCATTTGCCCCTAAGTTTAAAGGTGCGGATATATAGGTTCCGTTAGGCCTGCCCGTTAATTTATAACTTGTGCCACTTGCGCTCTCTACCACTACGGTCGCGCCCGGTTCGGGGTTTGTCCGCGAATTGCTATCCAACGCAACGGTGCGGCTCAGGGTGATCGTAGTTGAATCTCCGGATGATATATTACCATCAACAACCAGGTAGCTGGTTACCTTAGCTACTGGTGCAAGGCTGATAGGCTTTTTACACGCTATCGTTGCGATTGTTAATATGGATAATATGATCAGTCTATTTTTCACTTATATTCTTTTTATTTCCAGAATGATGGTTTTTTGTTGGTTCCGCGCAAAGTACAATCAACACATATTGGCGACGAAGCTGTATAACCACCAGGGGCGTAATCAACAGTTAACGATAAGCCGGAATATATCAGATTATATACTTCGGGCACAGATATCGGCGGGATATCCGGAGCTGTATTAGTCACCAAACGTGAATATAGTAGCGTATCCAAATGGCAGCTGCTGTACATAGTTTGGGCTATCCAAGCCGAAGGCAAAGCAGCTTTATCAACAAAAACCCTTTTTTGCGTTACCTGCCCTGTTGTTACAAAGCCTATCACGGGTTCGCCAGGGTTAGTAAGGCAATGCAGGTTACCTGTTATTTCTGATGGCTGTGGATCGAAGATCCCTCCTATTTGTTCGGTATTTTTTTTCAACAATTCAAAATAATTAAAGGCATCCAACGTAATTGCATATTGTTTTACCAGGATGCTATACCTGAACCGCAGTTTTTCGGAATTAGCCGCGATAAGCGCTATTGGCACGTTACTTATCTTATCAACAGCAAGCTTGGCTGTGGTGCCGGTAATAATTGTATTTGAGGTATCGCTTACAAAGCAGTTATAAATTTTTTGATCGCCCGTACGCGGATATTGAAAATCAGGGGGAAGAGGTGGATTGTCTGTATTTTGAACTACCGTAAACTGCGATTCAAACGCACTTTGAATCTGGTAAGTTTCTGTGTACTCCCAACGATAGTATTTAGTACCGTTACCGGGATCGTGGGTATCTACACCTATTTGCAAACCATCACCGGTAATGGTAGTCCTGATGCTATCAATTGTTGGCGAGTTTTTTACCTGCACAAAATCAGAAGCATATTTGCTGCCGTTTGATGTGGTTATTTTGAGACTATACTTTTCGCTCGTAGCCAGGTTTAACGGCGCAGATACATAAGTACCGTTTTTTTTACTTGTTAATTGATAGCTTGTACCGGCTGCGCTTTCAATGGTGACAACAGCACCTAACTCGGGGTTTGCCCGCGAATTACTATCCAGGCCAACAGTGCGGCGGAGAGTGATCGTAGTTGAATCGCCGGATGATATATTACCATCAACAACCAGGTAACTTGTTACCTGGCCCGATGGAGCGATAGTAATTTGCTTTTTACAGGCTGCTACTGCTATCAATACAAACAATATGTAACACATCCTCTTCATTATAACTGTTGCTCAACTACTTTTCTGATTGTTAATTGCTTCATCCCCAAATTTCCCCTGCTATTAAAACCTGATATTATAATTTATAAACGGTATCGGCCTGGCAAAAATGGATAGCTGGTACGAGTTAATTGCCCCACCCTGCTGTTGAAAAAACGTTGAATAAGCATTTTGCCTTCCTGTTAAATTGTAAACCCCAACCGTCCACGAATTATGGAAGGTTTGGTGTATTTTATGGTTGCCATCTATATTGATAGAAAAATCGGACCTGAAATAATCTGGGATCCTGTATTCGTTCCGTCCTGAATAAAACACCCGTTCGGCTCCGTTTGAATAATATTTGGCAATGGGCAACGTAATGGGGCGGCCAGTGCTATAGGTAACATCCAGCGAAACACTGTAACGGTGCGTTATGCGGTAATTGCCGGTAAAATTAAAACTGTGCGGTTTATCGTAATTGGCCGGGTAGTATGCCCCGCCATTAATCAGCTGGCCTGCAATGGCATCGTCCTGCTTTAAAAATGTGCGCGAGTAAGTGTAATTAATCCAGCCGTTTAGTTTACCGGTTGTTTTACGTACCGAAAGTTCAACTCCGTAGGCTTTGCCCTGGGTATTTAAAACTTCCTGCTCAATAGCGTGGCTCATTACCAGTTTTGCCCCGCTTTTATAATCCAGGTAATTGTCAATGTGTTTGTAATAAACCTCTACCGATGTTTCGATGGTGTTTTGTTGCGCGTTTTTGAATATGCCGAACGATACCTGGCTGCCGTATTGTGGTTTGATGTTGGGATCGCTCAGTTTATAAATATCAATGGGCGATATAGCTGTAGTGTTTGACAGTTGATGGATGTATTGCGCAAGGGTATTATAACTGGCCTTTAATGAAAGGTCATCCTGGATATTGTAACGGGCAGATACCCTGATTTCGGGCCGGGAATACGTTTTTATGACTTTGCCGCCGCCATAGTTGGTGCTATCAACAACATTGAGCGGGGTACGCGGTAAGCCGGGCGCATAATTGCGCACAGTTTGTGCGCCAAGATAATTAAACAACGAATACCTGATACCTGCGCTAATGGTAAAATCGGGCGTAATGTCAATTTTATCGCCCAGGTACAGGGCGCTTTCCAAAGCCTGTTCATCAGCAACTTTATCGGGAATTATTAACGAAGATGTGCTATTGGGCGTTTCGCTGCCTGGGTTTAGTTTATAATAAATAGAGCTTAAACCAAAGTCGATCGTATTATTAGGATTAAGATAATAGGTAAAATCGGCTTTTAAATTGGTTTGATTAATACCAAATTTCAGTTTATAGGCATTAACCGGGTTTGCTGTACTGGCAATATCATATTTATACCCATCGTAACCAACGCTTAACAGGCTGTATAACTTACTACTAAAATTGTGCTTCCATTTAATGTTTGCGTTTTTATTACTGTAGTTATAAGTGGTATCGCTGTTTAACCTGAAATTATCGTTGCTTAAATAGGTAGTGATATAAATGTTATTATCCTTATTAACCTGGTGACTTAAATCGAGGTTAAAATCATAAAACGAGGCATGGCTGTGCTTATATTCCTCGGGCAATAATTTTAACAACCAATCTGAATAGCTGGTGCGGCCGCCAAAAATGAACGACGTTTTATCTTTCACTATAGGCCCTTCAACATTAAGCCTGCTGGTAAGTAACCCTATGCCTGCCGAACCTGTAAAGTTCTTTTTATTGCCCTCGCGGTCGGTAACTTCCAACACCGATGATAAACGGCCGCCAAATTTTTCGGGGATGGTACTTTTGTAAAGCTCAATCCCTTTTACAATATCGGGGTTAAAGGCCGAGAAGAAACCAAAAAAGTGGGCCGGGTTATAAATTGTTTTGTCATCAAGCAAAATTAGGTTTTGATCTGCGGCACCTCCTCTTACATTAAAGCCGGTTGTGGCCTCACCAACGGTTTGCACACCGGGCAAGGTTAATACAATACGTAAAACATCGGCCTCGCCAAAAACAGCGGGCACCTGTTTTATACTTTTAATATCTAACCGGCTTACAGCCATTTCGGTACTGCGCACATTGGCCACTTTATCTGCCGATATCTTTACTTCTTTAAGCGTTGTTACCTGGTCCTGCAGTTCGATATTCAGTTCGCCATCGGTATACAGCATAATTTGCCTGCGCGCATCTTTCATGCCTATGCCTTTAACTATCAGCAATTGTTTGCCGCGTGGCAGCGCCAACGTAAAATAACCAAACTGATCTGTTGTAACCCCAATGCTGGTATTACTTACATAAATGCTTGCGCCCGCTATGGCCACGCCCGATTTAGCACTTTTTACATAACCCGATAAAGTAGCTTTGCCGGGTTTTAGCTCATTGCTTTTTATGCCAATCTCGTACAGTTTATTTTCGATGGTTGATTCAATTACCGGCTTTTTAACAGGCGCTGTTGTAAAATCAATTACCGGCGATGACATAACCGGTTTGCTTTGCCCGGGCTTTAAGTTAAAATAACCTTCGGCCGGTTGCGTCTGAATTTCTTTCCCAAGCGTTAAAAAAACCTGCATTTTTGATGCAACCACGGTATATTGAAAGCCAGAGTTATGAAAAGCCTGTTTAAGCACATCTTCCAGCGGCTGGTTATTTACCTGTAGTGTAATTTTTAGGCTATCAAACTGGGCACGGTCGTAATAAAACCGGTAACCTGTTTTAGCCTCAATATCGCCGGCAAACTGATCAATGCCTGCCTGTTGAAAATTAACACTGATGCTTTTTGAAGTAACCTGCGCATGCAATAGTTTAACCGCCAATAAAAGAATAATAGCCAGGTAAATTTTTTTCATATTATTTGGTTATACTATCATAATAGGCCGTTACCGAAGTCAGCGCCAGTTCGCGCAGGTCATCAAACTGCAGGTGTTTGTCTTTGATGTATTGCTTAAGTTCTTTCTTTTTATCTGGAAACAGGTCAAGCACTGAGCTTTGGCTGCTCACTTTGTAATAGACCAATCCCTTTTTGATATAATAATCGGGCACATCCTTAAAGGGTACGAAAAAACGCTCCCTTCCATTGGACCCAGATGTAGATTTGAGCAATTTTTCGGACCGTTTTATTAATTGCGATTTACCGCCATAAAGCTGTTCGTAAAAACCGGCTTTTATACCGCCATTACTGTTGGGTACCCTAACAAAATGCCGCTGGTGTAAATCAAAACCGGAAACTTTATCGGCTATTAACGCAATTGGCGAGGCATGATTGTAGAGCAGTACCACCAGTTGATCGGTGTACATGTCATAAATCATAGATACATTTTCGAAGCTTTGCCCATCGTACTCAACCGAGCCTGGGCGCCAGGCATCAACATCGTCAAGGTAAGGGCTACCTTTGATGGATGAATCGTAAGAATCATAAACCAGGCCGTTATAAAGGCGCGACTGCTCGCCAACGCCCTGGTAAAACCGGTTTGTCACGTTACCAACAGCAGCATCATAGCTTGAACTATCGGCAGATTGTGCCGATGCTGTTTTACACAGCAGGGCCATAACAAAATAACATATTATTTTGACTGGATAACGAGTAGGCATCAGTTAATATTTATTCAGTAATTAAGTCATTTTTAACCATCAAAGCAAATTTTTATTAATTTAATAGTTATTCAAGCTCAATATAATCAATTTGTTACAATATTTAATATTGTGTTAACAGTTCTAGTTATCCAGGGCAAACCTATCTAAATAGTTAAACGGAATAAGCTGTAGAATCGGGAAGATATAACCATCAAACGATACCTTGTTTTTATTGGCTGATGGTGGTTAAATGATCCAGGTACCAAAGAGACTTGTATTGGCCAAAAACAGGCACAAATATTTGGATGCTTCTAAGTTGCAAGATCAGTTTAGTGTTAACCATGTTAAAATATAAAGCATTGACTATAAAATATTTATAAAAAATATATTTGAAATATGTTAAGTTATGTTAACCCAATTATTAGATGCGTTTGCCCTGTTTAATTATCGCATATTCTATGAAAATATGTCTGTTACTAATTACCTGATGGTGCAGCCAAAACTACTCCCTCTTTTAACGGTACCCCAAAATCGGGCGAACCATCTTTTTTCCAGCTAAATTTTTGTGCCCGGGGCGACCGTTCATTGCCGCAGCCCTGGCCTGGTTTGGAGTTGGCATGGTACAATATCCAGTCCTCGGTTCCATCCGGCGATTTAAAGAATGAATTGTGACCAGGTGCATAAACGCCATTATCCGCCGATTGCTTAAATACCGGCCGGGCCGATTTTGTCCACGATGCCGGGTTCATTAAATCGCCACTCGCTGATGCGCTGAGCATGCCAAGCGCGTAGTAATCTGTCCAGCAGCCACTGGCCGAGTAAACCAGGAATAATTTATCGTTATGTTTTAAAATCTCGGGCCCTTCGTTTACGTTAACGTGCGGCGGGTTTGATTGTGCGCCAAGGTCGCCATACTTCTCCCAGTCAAATTCAGGGCTTGATATTTTTACCCGCTGGCCATCAATGGAGCAGGCATCTTTCATTTTGGCTATGTAGATATTTTGCTGCACATTAACATCGCCTTCCCATCCCGCCCAAATCATATATAACTGTCCCTTGTTTTCAAATAACGATACATCTATGGCCCATTTATTGGTATCATCGGCTACCTTGCCTTTAAATGTCCAGGTACCTTCTGTTGGGTCGGCAGCCGGGTTTTCGATCACATAAATCCGATGGTTGTTGTTATTGCCGTCATCGGCAGCAAAATACATATACCATTTACCTTTTATAAAATGAAGTTCGGGTGCCCAAAGTTCTTTTGAATAGCTGGTGCCTGCCGGCGGCACCCAGATTGTTTTTTTAACAGCAGTTTTCAGCTGCGTGACATCTTTTGTTTTCCAGATAGCCAGGTGATTACCCGTTGAATTGGTATAATAGTAAAAGCCATCTTTGTAAATAACCCACGGATCGGCACCGGAAGGCAGCAAAGGATTAGTGAAAGTTTTTTGCTGGGCGAAGCCCGATTGGGCCACAACCATTAATAAAACGCAGATTTTTATAATGTTTTTCATGCCCTAATATAGGACACAATTTTTTATATAATTTATAACCGCCCTCTTTCATCTTTGGATGCGTTATCATCTTTTCGTTGAGCTTTGTTTTTTGAGCCAAATGAGCGATAATAGGTAAGCTTGACAAAGGGAAAACTCCTTGACTCGGCATTATACCGTACCCGCACCTGCGAATTAAAAGCATCACGGGTTAGGTGGCCAATGTAACTGTAATAACTTGCCGATGATAACAAATCGGTAACTGATAGCTGGAAACTGCCTTTATTGTTATTAAGTTCTTTTTTTATCCCAAGGTTAAGCATCCCGTTTCCGTTGCTTCTTGAGGTAGCATAATATGCCGGCGAATAGGCATAACCGGAAACCTCAACCGAAATGCTTTTAGGTAGTTTAAATGTTTCGCTAAAATCAACCGATCCGGCAAAGTACGATTTGATAAAGGTTTGCGGCGTATAGTCCACTTTGTATTGCCGCCAACCGCCAACAAAGCCATAGCGTCCCTCCCACCAGCTTGTTATTTTTACCGGTATACTTGTTTGCAGGGTGATGTTATTTTGATAAGGGGCGTTTTGCGGGGCAAGGTAAACCAGCCCTTTAGATGGCCCGGTAGAAATCTGTGTTTGCAATATCACATCCTTATCCCGGCTGAACAAAATCGAGAAAACATAATCGTGGTAATTATAAGCCAGTTTAAAATTATTGGTAATGGTAGGTTTTAACGCCGGGTTGCCGGTAAAAACAGATACCGGGTCATTATAGATTACATACGAAGCCAAATCGCTGTACGATGGGCGGCTGACGCGTTTGGTATAGGATAACTGTAATTCGGAATGGTCATCAAGTTTCCGCGTCAGAAATATACTCGGAAACAACTTCTTCAATTTCCGGTCGATATCATATTGCGCATTGCTGGCGTTATCGGTACTGTTGTGCGAGTATTCATATCGTGCGCCGATAATAAGGCTGGTCGCGGTATCCAGCTTCGCGTTCAAAGTTGCGTACCCGGCGCCAATCATCTCCTTCGTAACCAGGTTATTGGATACTCCCACGCTGCTTAACACCCACTGACCATTTTGCATGTTTTCTATCCCGGATACACTGTTGCTGTGGGTAAAGGTGCCTTTTATACCTGCTTCTAATTTCAGGTTTGGGTTTATCTGCTTTGAGTAATCTGCTTTAAGTACTGATACTTTTATAGCGGTACTGGCCAGGTCGCGCTGGCGGGGTGCGTAAAGGCTGTCGCCGGCACCGGCCAGGTTGCCATAATTATCAACAAAGGTGCTTTCAACATTAGTTTGCCCGTTGTTTTTGTAATAAATATAATCGGCGTCAAAATTAATTTTTTCGCCTTTACTGAGTTCCCGTTCCAGGTAAATGCTGCCAATGGTATTGTAAGTATGATTAATACCATCGAGGTAGGAATTGAACAGCAAAACAGAATCGGGCTTAAGGGCATAGTGCCCATGGTTGTAATTATTGCTGTGGTCGCTCCCGGCCGCAAAATAGATACTGGCGCCAAGGGTTGTCTTTTGATTGGGCCGGATATCGGCGCCAATTTCGGCATCCTGGTATTTGGCCACCGGTTTGGCCAGGCCTGTGTACAAAAACTCGGTTTGCCCGCCTATTGCCGGTACGGTTTCCGTCCCACTTGCAAATAATTCACTATGGCCGCTATCATGGGCATAGGAATAAGAAGCCCGCAGGCCTACTTTACTTGTATTGTGGTTGATTGAGGCATTTATGGAACCCTTTTCGCCCTGGCTATACCCAGCCGTAACAGTAGCAGACCCGTTTGTACCCTGATGCTTATTTTTTTTGGTAACAATGTTAATGAGCCCGGCATTGCCGTCGGCATCGTATTTAGCGGGCGGCGTATTTAACAGTTCTATTTTTTCAATGTCATCAGCACTTATGTCATTTAGTAAAGTAAGTACCTGCGGCATCGACATCCGCATCAGCTTGCCATCCAGCATAACCATTACACCGGCCTTTCCGTTCAGTGTGATGCCGGTGTTTTGGGGATTGACGATTACACCGGGCGAGCGCTGCAGAACTTGTAACACCGAACTTCCTTTTGTTAATATACTGCTTTGTACATTTACTACCATCCCGCCGGGCTCCTGTTGTACCAAAGGTTTATTGGCCACAATGGTAACCTCACTTAATTGTTTGGAAGCCGCTTTTAGCCCAATAATACCAAGGTTTTTTGATGGGTTTGTGCCTGTAAGCTCAAATACGGGCGACGACCATGTTTCGTGGGTCATATCGCTTACCTTAACAATATACCGGCCCTGGCCAACAGGTTCAAATCTAAAAGCGCCTTTATCATCAGTAAGTGCCGATTTTATCAGCGCGTTATCGGTACTATCCAATAATATTACCGTTGCAAATGATACGGGCTGCCCTCCGGCATCCACAAATTTACCTGATACCTGGGCAAACGACGCCAGGCAAAAAAACGACAGGAAGCTGATGAGTAAGTATTTCATAGGCCGGTTACGATGATTGTATATCCAAAGGAATACAAACCCAACATGCCACAAAAAACCGATTGACCAGCGTACCACCCCGATTGACGAAATACATTAAAAGCACCGAAGTTTATTAAAACAGCCCACTTTTCTTATAATTTACCGGTTATACATCAACAGGTGCATTTGGTCAATTAATTAGCCCCATTGAGATTGTGGCCATTAAAAAATAATTCATTTAGCTGTATCTTTAGCTTATGCCTCAAATTCAATCCAAACAAAACTGGCTTATCAGGTATAAATTGTACCATCTTCCGTTTTGGTTTTTATACAATTACCTGTGGTGGGTATTTTCCCAGGGCGATCCTATTGGCGTGGCGCGCAGCATCTTTTTTTCACCCTATACGGTAAAGTTTACTTTTTACCTGGTATTCCAGGCTTTGGCGGCGTATTTTAACCTGTATTTCCTGATGCCACGCTATATGGAAAAGGGCAAATTTGCGCAATACATAACTTACGAGTTATTAACCATCATCAGCGCTGCCATGCTGATTGTTCCGGGATATTTTTTAAGCGCCATCCTATCGGGCAGAACAATGGATGATTTATATGGCAGCGGCCCGCATAATTTCTTCACACTTTTCCTGGCCAATCCGCTGCCATCAATAGTGGCCAGCAGCACCCTTGCCATGAGTATTAAGCTTACTAAAACCTGGGCACAAACGCAAAAAAGGCAACAAATGCTGGAAAAAGAAAAGCTGGAAACCGAGCTTAAATTTTTAAAATACCAGTTTAATCCTCATTTTTTGTTTAACAGCATCAATTCCATATTTTTCCTTATCCACAAAAACCCCAATATGGCATCGGCTTCGCTGGCCAAATTTTCTGAACTGCTGCGGCACCAGCTGTATGAATGCAACGACCAGCAAATCCCGCTTCAAAAAGAGATTGGCTATCTTGAAAATTTTATAGAACTGGAAAAGCTGCGGCATGATACCGAAGTACAGGCCGATATACAGCTGCATGATCCCTTTGCAGGCCAGCTGGGCATTGCCCCCTTTATTTTGATGACGTTTGTTGAAAATGCTTTCAAACACGTATCAGCCCATGTAAACGGCAGCAATTGGATCAGCATAAAACTTGAGCTTCAGGGGCAGCGGCTAAACCTGTTTGTAAGCAACAGTACAGCAGCCGGCGAAGCCAACCAGGCTATAAAATATGGCGGCATAGGGCTGGCCAATGTTAAACGGAGGCTCGATTTAATGTACCCCAGTATTTATGAATTGGATATTGACAGCCAACCCGATACTTTTACGGTAAAACTACAGCTAACACTTGCTGTGCTCCAAATATCACCAACAATGCAAATGGCCTAATATGAATATCAATTGTATAATTGTTGACGATGAGCCATTGGCCCGCGAAGGGCTTGGGAACTACGTACGCGAGGTAGATTTTTTACAGTTGGCCGGCACCTGCGAAAACCCGCTTGAGCTTATGAAACTGCTTGACCGGCAACCTGTCGATTTGATTTTCCTGGATATACAGATGCCTAAAATGAACGGGATAGAGTTTTTGAAGATTATGCAAAAACCGCCTATGGTGGTTATTACTACTGCCTACCCTACCTATGCCCTGGAAAGCTTTCAGCTGGATGTGCTGGATTACTTGCTTAAACCTATCACGTTTGAACGTTTTTTTAAGGCGGCCAGCAAAGCCCGTGATTATCACCGGATGCTAACCAAAACAACATCGGCAGATATCAATAAAGCCGAAAGGCAGGATGATTACTTTTTTATTAAATGTGGCAGCAAATATGAAAAGGTACCGTTGGACGAAATTCTTTATGTAGAGGGAATGCAGAACTATGTGAACATTTTTACCCTGAAAGGTAAATATGTAACCATGCTATCCCTTAAAAACCTGGAGGAGAACCTGGCTGGCAAGTCATTTATCAGGGTGCATAAATCATACATTGTGGCCGTCAATAAAATTGATGGGATTGAAGGTAATGAGATATTTATCCAGGCGAGCAAAATTCCTATAAGCCGAAATTACCGCGAACAGGTAATTGGCCAGGTAGTTACCAACAGGCTTTGGGATAAAAAATAAAACGGCCTGCTACGACAACCTGTGCCGTAACAAACACGTTTTACACTGCTTTTAAGTCATAAGTACTAAGTCAATTGATGTTTTTTCGACTCAGAACTTGAGGCTTTCGACTACCCCGTTAAACACGGTATTTATTTTTTATCACAAACCAAGAACACCACGCCCCTTGCGGGTACGTTAACAGTTATTCCGCCGCTGGTGCCAGATGAATTTGCAGCAAGCGTGGCATACCCAGCCGGACCACCAACATCGCCGGCAGGGCCGTTGTTGTTAACGGTTACCTTACCCGAATACGATCCGTTATCCGTGCCGCCCTTCAATGTATAATAGTAATAATTAGACCCGGTATAGCAATTTTTGAAATTGATGCTAACTACCTTATCGGTACTACTTTTATTCACCAGAGTAACACCAGCTTCGCCCGAGGTGAATGAAGATGCATAACTTACAATATCGGTACTTCCACTAACTGTCGAACTGATCATCCTGTCGCCAAAGTATTTTTGAAAATAATACAGGTAATAGAATGCCGGCCGCGGGGTGAAATTTGTAGTACCATCCTGGTTAAAAGTAAATAAACCATGGTCGTTACCATCGCTGCCTCCGTTAGCCAAATCCCAGCGGCAGGCCATGCTTACCTGGTTTTTAATTAACTCGCCCAGTACTAAAACAGCATGCACACCACTCACGTAAGAAACCTGCTGCCTTGAACCAGTTGCAAATATATTCCACTCGTCAAGCGCAATGGGCTTTTGAGCCAAACCAGCCTTTTGAACAGAATTGTTCACCCAACTTACCATTGGAGCAGTAGCTGCCGATGGCGTTGCCAAGATAACTTCGGGCGTTGAATTTTGATTATAAGGGGTATAATAATTATGCACTACAAAAAAATCGGGCGATGATCCGGCAGCAGATAAAACACCCGAATTCCAGTTTTGCCCACCTGTAGTATTATTTTGGTCGTCCGTTTCGGTAAGTACAATACCTATTTTAATGGAGACACCTATGTCGCTGGCAGCCTTGCGCATCGAATCGGCAAAAACCTTAAAATGTGTTCCGTATAGCTGCCCCGTTATAATTTCGGGCTGGCCATCCTTATTTTTCGATACGTCAATACGATACCCGGCCTCCCAGTTGCCGAAATTTTCATTCCCTACCTCCCATAATTTAGTTCGGCCCCTATCATTCCTTACCCACTGTGCGGCGTAATGCGCGGCAGTTTCAACCGGGTGATCGCTCAGCCCATAACGGGCGTAGCCATAATTCACGGTGATGATACCGGTACTATTTGTTTTTTGTAACAGCGAATAGTAATTGCTAAGGCTTATGGACCAGCTATCGGTTACCATTCCGCTCCAATACCCACTGGTAGGATCGGCGCTGCCATCGGCCTTTAATAATTGAGCGGGAACATCAGCCGGTTTACCCCCCGCGGGCAAATCATAAAAATACACATCAGACAAACTGCCCCCCGGTGCCCTGATAATATTGGGCGATAGGTTGGTGATATTTTTCACCAGGCCTGCGTCGGTATATTGACTGGTAAACGGATTCATGTTATTGCCAAACAGGTTGTTTGATACCTTCGAGACTACCTGGGCAAAATCTGCAGTGACGGTAACTGAGGATGCAGCTGGCTTTGTTGCACTTGTTGTAGCTGGCTTTGTAAATGTTTTAGCTGTCCAGCTATCTAAAAAAAAACCTTGCGAAACTGCGATGCCGGGGTCGGTTGGCGAAGTAATTGGGCCCGTTGCCCCCCCGTTGCCTGTATCAACAACCGTTGTATCGGTCTTTTTATCCTTTTTGCATGCCGTTAAAGTTATAAGGGCCAATAATATTGTAAATACACTATTTATTATCACTTTCATTTTCCTGTTTTTTACCGTAACGGTATTTATCGGGCCTTTTTCTTTGCCTTTGGTTTGTATAAATTAAGCTACTGACGCTTTTAAGCCAACGTGCGGGCCATGCATAAAGCCCGCAACCATATAGGTTGATCTGAACTCGTTGGGTGTAAATTGTTTTTTGCGTTTAAAAATCCTGTTGAAATTGGATATGTTGTTAAAACCGCACTCATAAGCTATCTCGGCCACCGTAGTTGTCGAGTCAATGAGCATCCGTGCGGCGTGTCCTAACCTTATTTCGTTTAAACTATCGGTAAAAGTTTTTCCGGTGCGCTTTTTTATAAACCTGCTGAAAGAGGCCTCGGGCATGTGAACAACACGGGCAACCTCGGCAAGGGAAACCTTGCGGTTGTAGTTGGTATTCATATGCTCAAATACTTTTTCGATACGGCGGCTGTTATGGTAAAATTTCTCGTTAATAAAGCTCGGATCCGACAAGGTTTTCATATCTGCCGATGTTGAAAGCTCGTGCAGTATGGATAACAATTCTAAAACCGATGTAAAGCCACTCTGCTTATTCAGCGCCATAAGCCGATCCTTAACCGTCATAATTGTTTCGGGCGAGAAAAGAACCCCTATTGGCGCACGCTGCAGCATTCCCTTTAAAAAACTAAGCTGGTTACGCTGTAAAAATTTCTCATCAAAAAGGTCTTTATGAAACTGGATCACAATCTCGGTTATCTGCCGGCTTTTACACTCGTTGGTAAACCAGCCATGATAAAGGCCGGGGCCTACCAGTACCAGTTCCAAATCGTCAATTACATCAATATGTCCGCCAATAACGCGTTTGGCCCCTTTGGCGTTTAAAACCAAATGAAGCTCATAATCGTCATGGTAATGAAGCGGTCCTTCAAAATTATTATCAATCTTCGCAAAAACAGTAAAGCAATCGCCTGCTGTCAGCGGGGTATTTTCGCGCATTACATTGCTTGTCGTCATAAAATAAGCTGTATCACAAAATTCAAAAACAAGTTAGTTAGGCTAGGTAGCTGTATAAGATGGTTACTTTGCAACGGGGCTATTCACCCTGCTCTTTGGCTGCAACATCGTCTACTATCATTGTTCCCGAGGCGTTGCCCATCGCAATCAAAACTTTAAAACTTGCGGCCTTTTGGGGTATTTTAATCACTTTGGTATAAAGCGTCCATTGCTGGTCGCCGGTTAGGCGGGCAATGTTGTCGCCACCATTTATTTCTTTATCGTTACTATCCAAAAAAGCAACACTAAACAGGGCTCCTTCCCAATCATTTTTGCCTTTAACAACATTTAAGGTTTTTAACCAGGCGCTAAATTCGATGGCTGTAGCTTTTTTAGGAATCCGGACAGTTTGATCAATCCCAACCCACTTATCGGTGCTGGTGGTTACAATGGCGCAGCTGTTTTTGCCACTTTTAATATTCCAGGGGGTAATTTGCCCGCCACCATCATTCCAGCCATAAAAATCATCTTCAAAGCCGCCGTTGGTTAGCAGATTTTTTTGCGCGTTGGCTTTTAACATCAGCAATATCAAACCCACGCTGAATATTATTTTAATCGCTTTCATCAGTCGAATGAATTTTAAATATCGCCGCCAGGTTTATCCTGGCGACGATATTGATCAGGCCTGTTAATTGTGTTATTTAATATTTACAAGACCAACATCATCCATACTAAAAGTAGATGAGTTACCACTAAATTCCTGGAAAACCAGTGCACTGATGCTTGAAGGCAGCGGATTGCCGGCATCCACCCAGTTGGCAATTGGAATTTGATAATCGGTCCATTTGCCTTCTGTAAGTGTTATCTGCACGGCAGTGTTAAAATTGTAATTAAGTACCAGGTGGATATTTTTACCAGTAGTGCCCTTGCCGCCAAAAATTGAAAACTTAAGGGCTGTATTAGCATCAACACTGTTTCCGCTGCCCGGCTGTATTACATAACCATCGTACCCGCCGGTGTAGCTGTATGTTCTGGATTTTGTACCTCTCCTGAAATTGGTATTATCATCCTTCGCGCCGGCACCCCAGCCATAATCGCTCCAGCCGTTTTCGTACCCATCTTCAAAAATTGCTGTATTGAAGCCAAATATGGAATTGGTTTGCTTTGCTGACGAAACGTTGTTTGATAATAAGCTTGTGCCCGAAGTTACAACCGGACCGGTACCTACGCCGCCGCCTTTAGTAGCCGATGTGGTAACCAGTAAATGTGCAGCAGTTAAACCTGATGGCACTTTTACGGTTATCACTGTAGGCGATTTGGTAAGTACCGTAGCCGGTACTGTACCAAATGATACACCTGTGAGGCCATTAAATGTTGTACCTGTTATGGTAATAACATCGCCGGCGTTACCTGCCAGCTGGCTAACTGTTGTTATGCCAGGGGTAGGCTGTTCAATTATAAAAGGGGTACTAACTTTTCCATGAGCGGTAACAACGGTAAGTACGTTACTTGTAGTGTCGTTACTAAACGGCACCGTGGTAGGCACTGAAAACTGAAGCGTGGTATTTGATGAATATGCTATGTTAAAGTATATAGAAACACCATTAATATAAATTGCTTTAGTTGTGCTTAAATTATTACCTATCACTGCATATAAGGTTCCTATCTTGCCGTCGCTTGTTGTTGAATCAAAAGCTGTAACGGTTTGCGATGTTTGGGTGCTTTGGTAAACGGTGCGTATCCTGGTAATAACCGGAGGGCCATCCCCGCCGCTATCGTGCTTTTTACAGGAGCTGATACTGAATACCACCACAAGCGAAAGTATGCAGTAAGAAAATATCGATTTTAAATTTTTCATAGCTGTATTTATTTAAAAGTGTATGGTACTGCTGGTTCTAATAATTTAGGGTCGGCGGTTGTTTCATTAATTGGTATAGGCAATAAAAAGTCGGTGCTTTTTGGCGTAACCGCGCTATGGTAAACAGTTTTACGGTCATTGGCGTAAGTACCCCTTTCCTGCTGGCTTATAAACTGCGTAGCCAGTGGGTGGCTGTTATTCAATATACCATTCCATCCATCAATGCGGCAAAGGTCAAACCAGTAGTCGTTTTCGATAGCAAACTCATGCCTTCTTTCCGTCAAAATATCATCCTGGATAATAGTAGTAGGCACAGCATTGTTAAAGGTGGCGTCATAGTTAGGGTTAGCAACTGCGTGGTTACGTTTTATAACTGTTAACGGTGCCAGGTTTGCCCTTTTCCTGATTGCATTGATGTAAGCCAAAGCCTGGGCATCTGTAGAGGTTGAGTTTTTGCCAACAATTGCCTCTGCAGCAATTAAATAAACTTCGGCATAACGCATTAAGTACGTATTGTTTGCCGCAGATTGGGCCGCGCCTATGCCGCCATTATCGGCAGGCGTACCAACCACG
>Ga0307515_10003661_pt1 | contig 32290 bp, 25 predicted proteins | sample 17_EM_MG_FD_194513 | JGI IMG/M metagenome (GOLD analysis project Ga0307515, IMG submission 194513) | Populus trichocarpa ectomycorrhiza microbial communities from riparian zone in the Pacific Northwest, United States - 17_EM | ecosystem: Host-associated > Plants > Roots > Unclassified | place... | reverse complement strand
GCACGTCGCGCAGCCCGGCGAGCTCGTCGCGATCGCCGGCGTCGAACTCGGACAGCGGCGGCGGCGCGGCGGGCATCGGCAGGGCGGGGCGCGCGGCCGGCGGCGTCGCGGCGGCGGCGCGCGGCCGCATCCGCAGGTGGCGCGGCGGCGGCTCGTGCGTGAGCTTCAGCTGGGGCTCGGCGCGCGCGCCCGTCGTCGTGACGCCAACGACGACCGCGGCCGCCACCGCGGTCGCCCGCCGCGCGCGGCTCACCGCGACCTCCGCGGGGCGGCGCCGCTGTGGCACGGCGCGCAGAAGCTCTCGCTGTGGCAGGTCACGCACGGCCGGATGTCGATCCGCGCCGACCGGCCGTGGTCGGTCCAGAACCCGGTCGCCATGCCGTGCGAGCGCGGCCGCTGGCGGTGACAGCTGGTGCAGAACTCGACGACGTGGCAGCGCGCGCAGCGCTCGCGATCGGCCGCGGCCTCGGCGCCGTGGTCGAGCTCGCGGAACGTGATCCGGTGATCCGCCGGCACCATGGTCTGGTGGCACTCGTCGCACGCCTGCTGCGGGTTGCCCGACATCTGGGTGTGGCACGCGGCGCAGCGCTCGCCGTCGCGCTCGGCGGCCCCGGCGTGGTCGCGGCGGAACGCGATCGTGTGATCGAGCGGGCGCTCGGTCAGCGGCAGGTGGTTGCGCGGCGCGATCGACGTCAGGGTCTCGATGCGCTCGCGGTGGCAGGTCTCGCAGATCCGCATCCGCATCACCGCCGGCGTGCGCGCCGAGTCGTCGTGGCAGCCAACGCAGCCCTCGACCCGCGGCGGGGTGTGATCGCGGTGGTCGTCGGCGTTGCCGGTCTGGGTGTGGCAGCTCTCGCAGCGGATGGTCTCGCCGCGGCGATCGGTGCGGTGGCGGACGTGGTCGAAGTGCAGGTCGTCGTGGATCAGCCGCCGGCGGACGCGCAGCCGGTTCGCCGGCTCGTGGCACGCGCTGCACTCGGCCATCCGCGGCGCCCCGGCGAGCGCGACCTCGGGCGCGTGGCAGCGCGCGCACGCGGCGTGATCGGGGCGGGCGAGGCCGGCGTCGCCGCGCGCGTGGCAGTCGGTGCAGGTGACGTGGAACCCGACGCGGCCCTCCATCGCCGCGGCGTCGAGGTGGCGGCGGTGCGAGAACCGCGACGGCTCGGCCTGCCACGCGTCCTCGACCGGATACGGCTTGAGCGGCGCGGTGAGCGGCCGGGCCGTGACCCGCGCGTGGCAGACCTCGCACAGCCGGGTCGGCTCGCCGGTGAAGTCGGTGCGGTGGCACCGGCCGTCGTCGCACGGCCGGTGGTCGTCGCTGCCCGGTCGGGCGGCGCCGCGGTGGCACGCCTCGCACGCGATCTGGGCGTGGCGCGGGTGCGAGATCCGCGTGTCGTCGGCCGCCGGCGGCGGCGCGTCGACCTTGCGCTGCGGCGCGCAGGCCGCGGCGAGCGCGGCGGCGGCGACCACCAGGCGGGCTGCGATCATCCGGGGCGCTCGCGGTCGCGCACCACCCGCGCCGGCGGCGGCTGCCGCATCCGGTCCGCGACGCCCAGGCGCCGGCGGGCGTCGCGGCGCATCCAGGTGCCGCGCCCCAGGCCGTAGATCGCGGTGACGAGCGGCAGCATCACGAAGATCGCGACCGTCCTTCCCGACGCTGATGCCACGGCGGCTGCGATGAACGACCCCGCGAGCGAGTCCTCGGGAACCAGCGACGGCAGCGTGCAGACCGCGGCGAACACCGCGGCGCCGGCGAGTCCCACCAGCTCGAGCTTCCGCGCGGATCGCAGGTCGCGGCGCGCGTGCGCCATCGCGTTGGCGACCTCGCCGGTCGAGAGATCGAACCCGCAGGCGCAGGCCGTCGCCTGCAGACCGACCCAACCCTGGCAAACGGGGCAGCGCATGTCGCATCGTACCGCCGCGATCGTCGGCCGGTCTACCGCGCCACCAGCGCGTCCTCGCGGTCGCGCGGATCGACGTGCGGGCGGTCCGGCGCGAGCGAGCGCCGCGCGGCCGCCCAGCGGGCCGGGGCGTCGGGGCGCCACCACGCCACGGCGAAGCCGGGCACGCCGTCGGGCGTGTAGGTCACGACGACGCGCTCGCCCGGCGCATCGGCGAGCGCGGGCACCACGGCGTCGCTGGCGCCGTGCACGACGATCATGCCGCCGGGGCGCACCGCGCGGGGCAGCGCCGGCCACAGCCGCGCGAAGAACTCCGGATCGGCGCGCCGCCAGACCTCGGGGATCGCGCCGCGCAGCCGATCGCGGGCGGGTGCGTCGCCGCCGGGATCGGGCATCGGCGCGTTGCACGTCACCAGCTCGGCGGCCGGGTGCGCGTCACCGACGTCGCCGCGCGCCGCGGTGACGTGCGAGATCCCCGACAGCGCCGCGCCGAGCTGCGCGCAGCGGACCGCGCGCGGGTTGATGTCGACGCCGGCGATCCGGTGCGCGAGCTCGGGCCGGGCCAGCGGCGCGAACGCCGAGCCGCAGCCCAGGTCGAGCCAGTCGGCGCGCCGGCCCGGCGGGATCGCGGTCGCCAGGTGGTGGCTCGAGTCGTCCGGCCAGCACACCAGGTCGCGCTCGATCGCGGCGTCGAGCCGATCGCAGACCACCAGCGCCGCGCCGACCGGAACGATCGCGAGCCGCGCGCGCAGGCGATCGGCGACGCGCTCGACCAGTCCGTGCGCGACCAGCAGCTCGATCACCGGCCCGGACAGGGTGCGCAGCCGATCGCGCGCGAGCTCGGCGCCGGCGACGAACAGCGCGAGGATCGCGCCGGCGGCGGTCGGCTCTGCCGCCATTGCGTCGAGCCGCGCGGGCAGGGCAGACACCCGCGCCGTACCGGCCCACGCCACGAGCGCGCGGGTCGTGAGCCCGGCGTCGCGCAGCCGCACACCCAGCGCGGCGATCGCGGCAAGCTCGGCGGTCTCGGTCACGCCGCGAGCCTATCGCCCGGCCGCGCCGCGTGCCACGGCGGCCGGTTCACGGGGCGTCGCTGGCTCGGGGTGGCGCCGGCTGCTCGAGGTAGCGCCGCGCGAGATCGTGCTCGGCGTCGAGCACCAGGTGGGCCGCGATCACGTCCTGGAGCAGCTTGCGGCGGCCGGCCGGGGTGGCCGCCGCCGGATCGAGGCCGAGGCTGACGCCGTAGAACGTCAGCTCGGCGATCCGGGGCCCGGTGGTCGCGAGCGCGCGGAGCTCGGCCAGCGTCCGCTTGCCGGCGGCGAGCTGCGCCAGCTGCTCGTACCACACGCTGCCGCGCCGGCTGGCCAGGTACTCGGTCGCGAGCCGGTCGCGCGGCTCGCCGGTGCGCACCGCCTCGCCGACGATCCACAGGCTCATGTAGACCTTGTGGTACTCGTCGATCGCGAGCTCGCCGAGGCTCTTGTGGTACGCGTCGAGCGCGTCGCGGTAGCGCCCGGCCTGGATCAGGAACGCGACCGCGCCGGCCGCCAGATCCTCGGACCGAGGATCGCGGTCGAGCGACTGCATCGCGAGCTCGACCGCCTTGGCCGGATCGCCGAGCCACCACAGCGCGCGGCCCATGTCGAGCTCGCGCTCGGCGGCGATCGCGGGCGGCAGGTCGCGGCTGTCGCCCAGCGACGCCCAGGTCCGCAGCGCGTCGAGGTAGCGCTCGGCGGCGGGCCGCGGCTTGCCGGCGCGGCGCAGACTGTCGGCGGCGATCCGCTCGAGCTTGGCGCGCCGGTAGCGATCGCCGGACGACCGGTCGCCGAGCAGCGCGAGGCCGCGGCGCGCCCAGCGCTCGGCGTCGGTGTAGCGATCGGTCTGGGCGTCGATCGTGGCCAGGGCCTCGTAGGCGTCGACCGACGGTGCGCGCTCGAGCGACGCGGTCAGGGCGTGCTCGGCGTCGTCGATCATGCCCTGGCTGGCGAGGCCGCGGCCCAGCGCCGATTCGGCGATCGCCGTGGCCTGCTGCCACACCGTGTGCGGGTGGCTCGACGCCGCCACCGCGGTGAACCGGAGCGCGTCGTGCCACGCCGCGTTGGCCGCGCTCGGCCGGCCGCCGGTGGCCAGCCGCTCGATGCGCTCGGCGTAGAGCTTGCCGAGCCGGAGCGCGATCGCCGCGTCGAGCTCGCCGCCGGCGTGCAGCGCCTGCTGGTACAGCGCGATCGCCTGATCGATCCGGCCGAGCGCGTGCGCGGCGCGGCCGGCCGCGGCCAGCAGGCGCGGATCGCCGGAGAACCGGGCGAGGCCCGACAGGCACACCGCGAGCGCGGCCGCGGGGTCGGGCTGCCGGTCGTCGGTGGCGAGCGCGGACGCGAGCTCGGCGTAGGCTCCGGCGGTCGGCTGATCGGCGACGACCTCGGCGCGGATCGCCAGCTCGCGATCGGCGCCGTAGCCGGCGGCGAGCTGCGCGAGCCGGCGGTGGATCTCGCCGGTCCGGCCGGCGCGCGCCAGGGCCCCGGCGATCCGGCGCGCGGCCGAGGCCACGTCGCGGTGCGCGCGCACGATCGGCAGCGACGCGCCGTTCTGATCGATCACCGCTGCCACCGCGCGCTGGCGCTCGATCTGCAGCGCGACGTAGCGGTCGACCAGCCAGGGCAGGGGCAGCGCGAGCGCGGTCGGCTCGAGCAGCGCGATCGGCTGGGCCCGGGCGGCGCCGGGGCCGTTGTCGGCGGTCGCCAGGTCGTCGGCGAACCCGAGCACCTCGTCGAGCTCGGCCAGCCGGGCCGCGCGCGCCGCCGGCTCGACCTCGGCCAGGAGGATCAGCGCCTGCACCGCCGGCTCGAGCGCGCCGGACTTCGCGAACATCGCGCGCAGCTCGCGAAGCAGCGCGGCACAATCGGCGAGCCCGCGGCCGACGGCGGCCGGATCGCTGCTCCACAGCGAGGTCAGCTGGTCGAGCAGCGCCGCGGCGACGAACGGCTGCTCGTCGTCGATCGCCTCGCTGATCCGGCCGGCGATCGCGGCGACGATCGGGGCGCGCTCGCGATCCAGCGCCGGTCCGGATGCGAGCAGCCACAGCCGGTCGATCGCCTGGTCGCGATCGGTCTCGTCGCGGAGCTCGAGCCCGGCGTCCGGCCACCGGGCATGGAAGCTGACGGCCGGGCGACAGCCGACGAGCGCGGCGGCTGTCAGCACGACCATCCAGCGACTCGTCATTCGAACAAGCTAGCATCGTCATGACGTTGAGATGAGGTATGGTGCACGACGTGATCCCGACCGGCATCGTGGTTCAGAAGTACGGCGGCTCGTCGGTAGCCGACGCCGACAAGATCAAGCTCGTCGCCAAGCGCATCGCGCGGACCAGGTCGGCAGGCAAGAAGGTCGTGGTCGTGGTCTCGGCGATGGGCAAGACCACCAACCAGCTGATCGAGAAGGCGAAGTCGATCAGCGACTCGCCGTCGCGCCGCGAGCTCGACATGCTGCTGACCTGCGGCGAGCGCGAGGCGATGGCGCTGTTGTCGATGGCGTGCTCCGAGGAGGGCCTCGAGGCGATCTCGTTCACCGGGTCGCAGGCCGGCATCCTGACCAACGATCGCCACTCCGGCGCCCGGATCGTCGAGGTCCGCCCGTTCCGCATCGAGGACGAGCTCGATCGCGGCAAGGTCGTGATCGTCGCCGGGTTCCAGGGCGTGTCGTACAAGCGCGAGATCACCACGCTGGGCCGCGGCGGATCGGACACCACCGCGGTCGCGCTGGCCGGCGCGCTGCGCGCCGACTATTGCGAGATCTGCTCCGACGTCGACGGCGTGTACACCGCGGATCCGCGGATCGTCGACAGCGCGCGGCTGCTCGAGTCGATCAGCCACGACGAGATGCTCGAGCTCGCCGCCCAGGGCGCCAAGGTCCTCCACGATGCGTCGGTCGAGTTCGCGCGCAAGTCGGGCATCGCGCTGTACGCCCGCGCGACCAACAAGGATGGCGGCGGCACGCGGGTCGACTTCGCGCCCGACCGCGAGCGCCAGGTCGCGGCGGTCACCGGCCAGAACCAGCTGATCCGGATCCGGATCTCGGGCGGCTCGGGCGGCGCGGCGGTCGAGCACTGCCTGCAGATCCTCGAGACCGCGTCGATCCCGTTGACCCACCTCGACCTCGAGGGCCAGGAGCTGCGCGCGTGGTTCACGATCGCCGACGTCCCGGACTGGGGCGACGTCCGCAAGCGGCTCGACAACGTGCTCGGCGACGCGCTCGAGCTCGGCGAGGAGGGCGCGGTGACCATGGTCGGCCACGGCATCGGCGGCAACCCGGGGATCATCAACCGGGCGCGCGCCAGCGCGGTCGGCGCCGGCGTCCCGCTCAACGCGGTCAGCGTGTCGCCGCTGCGGGTCACGCTGTGGTGCGACCGGCAGCACGTCGACGGCCTGGTTCGCGCGCTGCACAAGACCTTCATCGAGTAGCCTCCCGCGCATGCCGCCATCCCCGCTCGCCCGGCTGTTGCCGCACCTCGGCAGGCTCGGCCGCGCCACGCGCTGGCGCCGGACCCGGGGCCGGCCGCGGGTCTGGGCGCACCGCGGCGACTCGGCGCACGCGCCCGAGAACACCATGCTCGCGTTCGACAAGGCGCGGGCCGCCGGCGCCGATGGCATCGAGCTCGACGTCCGGTTCGACGGCGAGAACAACGTCGTGGTGTTCCACGACAGCCCGCTGGCGCGGCTCACCGGCCTGCCGGGACGGATGGAGCAGCTGTCGGCCGCCGAGCGCGCGCGGCTGCGGGTCGGCGGCGAGCCGGTCCCGCTGCTCGCCGAGGTGCTGTCGGCGTTCGACCTCGAGGTCGACGTCGAGATCAAGGCCGAGAAGGTCGGCCGGATGGGCGCGCTGGTCGCCGCGACCGCCCGCGTGATCCGCGACTCGGGCCGCGCCGACCAGGTGCTGGTGTCGTCGTTCGATCCGTTCGCGCTGCTCCAGCTCCACCGCCAGCTGCCCGAGGTCGCGATCGCGTTCCTGTGTCACGACGAGCAGCCGCTGCCGCTGCGCCGCGGCTGGCTCGGCCAGTGGATCGGCTCGAGCCTGGTCCACCCGCAGAACACGCTGTGCACCGCGGCCCGGGTCAAGGCGTGGCACACCGCGGGGCTGCCGATCAACGCCTGGACGGTCGACGATCGCGCGGAGCTCGAGCGGCTCGGGCGGCTCGGCGTCGACGGTGTGTTCGCCAACGATCCGGCACACGCGATCGCGGTGCTGTCAGCGCTGCAGTGAGCCGGCGAATCTTCGAGCCGATCGACAGAGAGTGGGAAGCGAAAGATTCCCACTCTCCGAGCGGGGCGCCGGTCACGGCGCCGGTGACGCTACCGGCGGATCGATCGCGAACCGGAGCTCGAGCTTCTGGCTGCCGCGCCACAGCTGCGCGGTGACGTCGTTGGCGGTGCGCAGCGAGTCCCACAGCGACTGCAGCTGCTCGGGCCGCGACACCGACTTGCCGTTGACCGCGAGCAGCACGTCGCCGGGCACGAGATCGACGTCGTGGAGCGGGCCGGTGCGATCGAGCAGCTGCACCAGCTGCCAGCCGATGAACCGATCGCCCGCCAGATGCGGCGCGACCTCGAGCTGGCGCAGGAACATCCCCGGCCCGGCGTCGAGCACGGCGACCAGGTGAGCGCGCGCGATCGTGCCGGTGCGCAGGCCCTTGCCGGGTGGCGCCACCGGCCGCGGCGCCTCGGGCTGCGCGGCCGGGGCGGCGACCGGCGCGGCGCGCGGCTCGAGATCGTCGTCGTACGCGCGCGGCGTGGTCGGGGTGCGCGGGCTGCAGGCGAGGACCACGAGGGCGAGCAGACCGGCGCGCATGCACCGAGCCTGCCGCGGCCGCGATCGCGGGGCAAGTTTGCCGCGGCGGCGCCCAGCCCTGGGCACGAACTGCGGGGAGACCGCCCGGGCGCGGCGTGCTAGAGACCTGCTCGGCGATGTACGACGAACGCAGCACCCTGGAGGTCACGCGGGATCGCGCGCGAGGCCCGGGTCGCCGCGAGGCCCGCCCGGTGCTGGCGCTGGTGATCGCGTGGTCGCGCGACGAGCCGGACCGCGCCGGTGAGGTGGCGCTGATCGACGGTCTCCAGCTGCTCGGCCGCGGCGGGCCGCGCGCGGACGACGGCCTGCCCCGCGCCCGGTTCCAGCGGCAGCGCCCCGGCAAGGCCACCCTCACCGGGCCGCTCGAGAGCCTGCGCGTGTCGCGCGCCCAGCTCCGGCTGACCCCGGTCGGCGACGTGCTCCTGGTCGAGTCGATCGGTCGCTGTCCCCTGCAGGTCAACGGCGAGCACGTCGTCCGCGCCGAGGTCAAGCCCGGCGACACCGTGCAGCTCGAGCACGAGCTGGTGTTCCTGGTCGCGCGTCGCCCCGAGCGAATCCCACCGCTGCGCAGCTCGCAGCTCGGCGACGACCTGGCGTTCGGCGCCGCTGATCCGTTCGGCTTCGTCGGCGAGACCCCGGCGGCGTGGACGCTGCGCGACGCGGTCGCGTTCGCCGCCCGGGCCGATGGCCATGTGCTGGTGCGCGGCGAGAGCGGCACCGGCAAGGAGCTGTGTGCGGCCGCGATCCACGGCCTGTCGGCGCGCAGCGAGCGGTCGCTGGTCGCGCGCAACGCGGCGACGTTCCCGGCCGGCCTGGTCGACGCCGAGCTGTTCGGCAACGCCCGGAACTATCCCAATCCCGGCACGGCGGAGCGCGACGGCCTGATCGGCGAGGCCGACGGCACCACGCTGTTCCTCGATGAGATCGGCGAGCTCCCGCCCGCGCTCCAGGCCCACCTGCTCCGCGTGCTCGATCGCCGGGGCGAGTACCAGCGGCTCGGCGAGTCGCGGGTCCGGCGGGCCGACCTGCGCGTCGTGGCCGCCACCAACCGCGCCGTGACCGAGCTCAAGCACGACTTCGCCGCGCGCTTCATCCTCGAGGTCGAGGTCCCGTCGCTGTCGGCCCGCGCCGCGGACGTGCCGCTGCTGGTCCGCCACCTGCTGGTGCGCGCGGCCGCGGGCAACGCGGAGCTCCGGGGCCGGTTCTTCGAGCAGCGCGGCGGCAGCGTCGTGCCTCGCGTCGATCCTGCGCTGATCGAGCGCCTGCTGCGCCACGGCTTCCGCACCAACACGCGCGAGCTCGACCAGATCCTGTGGCAGGCGCTCGCCGAGAGCCATGGCGACTCGGTCGAGCTGACCAGCGGCGTCGCCCAGCGCCTCGCCCAGGCCGCGCCGAGCCAGGCGACCGGCGAGATCAGCCGCGCCCAGATCGAGACCGCGCTGTCCGGCGCCCACGGCAACGTGACCCGGGCGGCGCGCACGCTCGGGCTCAAGAACCGCTTCGCGCTGTACCGGCTGATGCGCAAGGTCGGGGTCGACGGCGCCGCCGCCGGCGGCGGCGATCCCGGCGCGGGTGAGTGAGCGCTGGGCGGGCCACGGCTCCGGACGGCGTCAGCCGGCGTCACCCGACCCCGGGACCACCGCGTGGAGCCGCGTGCCGTCGCCGGCGAGCGCGCCGCGCGCTTGACCGCGGCGCCGATCAGCGCCCGCGCGCCCTCGGTCACGACGATCTCGTCCGCCGCGGCCTGCGCGGCGACCAGCGACGCGAGCTCGATCGCCGCGCCGTCGGCGTCGGCGAACCGGCAGATCGCCGGTGCGCGGCGCGATGATCGCGAGTCGGTCTGACGCGGACCACCGTGCTCGTACACTGCGCGGAGCGGCGCGCGCTCGGTCGGCGGTCGTGCGTTCCCTATCGGGGATGAGCGAGAGCGTGCCGGCGGGCCACGAGATCGGATTGTGCCATCGCGCATGGACTGGATCACAGGTCGGCCCGATGCTGCATCGCGACGTGGCATCTCCACTCCGCATCATCGATGCACGTCGGAGCACCTGGCGTCGAGTGCTTGCGAGGCAGCTCACAAGTTCCATCGATCGAGTTGACCTGTATCGCGATTCGCTGCAGACGCTGAGCAGTTCGCTGCAGTTTCTTCTCTGACCGTTGCGCGGGACACTCCTTTTCGATAAAGTAATATCGCGTTGAGTGTCAGTGGGGAAATAGCGGAGCCGTCGTCGAGGATCGTCCCCTCCTCGAGGCGGTCGTGCTCGAACCCTCGGATCCGCTGCCTGTGCATCGCGGGTGGATGTCGCATGCCCTGCGCGGGACGAGCTCGACGCTGGGATCAACGGTTTTTACGCCGGCGGGTTTCGCCGGCGTGCAACGGCGCGCATTCTGCACGCCGTTGAGGTCACTCAAGCAGAGGAGAATCAACATGAAGATCAAGACCAAGGTCCGCGGCGGTTCGCTCGACCGCGGCTGCTAAACTGGCCTGCTACCCACGATCGAACCCACTCGATACAAGGAGAATCAACATGAAGATCAAGACCAAGATCCGCGGCGGTTCGCTCGACCGCGGCTGCTAAACTGGCCTGCTGCCACGAGCGAATCCACTCGATACAAGGAGAATCAACATGAAGATCAAGACCAAGATCCGCGGCGGCTCGCTGAGCCGCGGCTGCTGAACTGGCCTGCCGACCACGATCGAATCCGCTCGACATCTGAACGAGAGGATCGTCCTTCGTGATCGCACCGCGGGAGCTTCACGGCTCCCGTGGTCGTTTTCGGTGCCCGGGATCGAAAACCACGGTGCGTGCGCCGGCGCCCCACCGGATCGACTTTGCCATCGCGCATGGACGTGGTCACATATGGCCCGCATTCAGCACAGCCAGTGCCTGTCTCTTATCCGGATCTCTGACGAGCGTCGGAGCACTGCTGTCGAGCACCGCGAGGCAGCTCACAATTTCCTTCGAGGGAGTTGCTGCAAGTGCTAGCAACTCGCTGAAAAATTCTCTTTGACGTTGCGTGAGACACTCAGATCGATATAGTCGTCTTCGCTTTGAGTGTCAGTGGGGAAGCAGACGAGCCGTCGTGTGGGTCCATCCCCGCCCCCGAGCCGGTCGTGCTCGAGCCGTCCGATCTGCTGCACGTGCCGCACCGTAAGCGCATGTCGCATGCCTACGTGACCGGCGAATCCGGAGCGCGCGAGCTGTACATCTATTACGGCATGAAAGAGATCAGCTTCGACGAAGAGCGGCTATTCGCATTCGGCGAGCAGCTCGTCCGCCAGTCATCATTCGTCGCCGAGGCGGCGACCGCGTGGGGGCCGGGCTACGAGTGGCCGGAGATCCGGTCGATGCTCGAGGCGCTGGTCCAGGAAGGCATCCTCAAGCGCGGTGACACGATCGACGATCCGCGCGGCGGTGGCCTGGTGCCGTCGCTGCTGCCGCCGTCGGAGTGTCCGGCGCCGCGATCATGGTCCGCCGAGCATTGCGAGGCGATCAGCCGCGAGCTCGGCGGCCGCCCGGTCGAGGTCGGCTATCTCGAGACCATCATCTCGGTGTATCGCGTGGTGCACCCCGCGCTCGACGGCGACAACCGGCAGGTCGGCGAGGCCAACGTGTTCCCGCCCGGCCTGCGGCTCGATCGCGATACCGAGTGGCGAGTCTGCCAGTACTCCGGCAGCCGGTATCGCGACGACCGGCCGATGAACGTGACCGCGCTCAAGGCGATGATCAAGCACTGGAAGGCGATGATGGCCGCCATCCTCGAGATCCGCGCCCACGTCCGGGGCCGGCTGCCACGCGCGCGCGAGCGGTGGACGGTCGGCGACCTCCACATGTTCGCCGGCGTCGCGCTGTCGATCCCGGGGTACCAGCTGCTCAAGCGCGGCGGGGGCTCTCCGCTGCCGCCGCTGCACCCGGTGCTGTCGTCGATGTTCCGCATCACCGACGGCATCCGGATGACGACGCACGAGATGCTGTTCCTGTCCGACGAGCGAACGCGCGATCCGGACGAGCCGGTCACCGCCGACGATCTCTACGGCTTCGCCGAGCGCAACGGCACGTTCCTCGCCGCCGCCGGGGTCTGCGCCGGCCCCAAGGCGATGATCGACGAGTTCTTCACCACGGTGTTCGACGGCACGCCGGTCAAGGGCAGCGAGGACCTGGTGTTGCCGGCCGAGGTCCGCGATCTGCTGGCCGAGTTGCCGGCGGCGACCGACTACGCGCTGCTCGGACTCCAGAGCTGGGCGGTGTCACGCTCGATCTGGCTCGCGATGAGCCGGGCGTACAAGGCGCTGCGCGCGGCGTTCGCGACCACGGACGTGGGCGATGCGCTGTGCCAGAGGCTGCGTGCGTGGCTCGACGCCGACTGGGCCAAGCTGCAGCAGGGCCGGATCGCCGACGACCACGAGCACGACGTGCACGTGGTGGTCTACACCGATACCTACGAGCAGGCCTGGCGGGCGCTGCCGTCCCCGGCCGGCGCGCCGACCCTGGCCGAGCGGATCGCGCCTGGCCCCGAGGATCCGAGCCACGCCGCTGCCGCCGCGCAGCTGCGCGAGATCGTCGCCGCACGGCTGGCGGGCAGCGCGGCGGCCGGCCTGACCGATCGGATCGTCGAGATCCTGACGCTGTACCTGCGCGAGGAGCAGGCGATCCTGGCGTCGACGATGGAGATCCAGCGCGCGATCAACGCGATGCTCGAGCGGCCGCAGCCCGGGCGCCCGCTCACCGCGCGCGATCTGCACGTGACCTTCGTGATGTACGGCGGCTCGATCGGCCAGTTCCCGTACCTGTTCGACATGCTCGAGGACCAGCTCGGGTTCCGCGTGGAGTGTGACGCCGGCACCATCGCGGTGACCGCCGTGGGGGGACGGGGGGCCAGCTCGACGCTGTGAGCAGCGGTTTCGGCGCCGGTTTCGGCCGGCGCGCAACGGCGAGCATTCCGCGCGCCGTTGAGGTCACTCAAACAGAGGAGCTGAGAATATGAAGATCAAGACCAAGGTGAAGGCCGGTTCTGTTCGTCAGTGCGCGTGATTCGTCACGGTGCAATCCACCCCTTGTACGCCGGTCAGCCGGCGAGGAGCTCGACATGAAGATCAAGACCAAGATCAAGTCCGGCACGCTTCGTCTGTGCTCGTGATCCGTCACGGCACGATCCACCCTTTGCACGCCGGTCAGCCGGCGAGGAGCTCGACATGAAGATCAAGACCAAGATCAAGTCCGGCACGCTTCGTCTGTGCTCGTGATGTGCGCGTGATTCGTCACGGCACGATGCACCTCTTGCGCGCCGGCGCGTCAGCCGGCAAGGAGCTCGATATGAAGATCAAGACCAAGGTTCGCGGCGGTTCTCGCCTCTGCGAGTGATCGCAATCTCGCGATTGCGCATCTCATTGCTATCGAGTCACTCACACCACAGGAGCTGAACATGAAGATCAAGACCAAGGTTCGCGGCGGCGCGCTCTCTCGCGGCTGCTGAACTGGCCTGCTGACCACGATCGAATCCACTCAACACGAGGAGAAACGAACATGAAGATCAAGACCAAGATTCGCGCCGGCTCGCTCATCCGCGCCTGCTGAACTGACCTGCTATCCACGATCGAGTCCCTCGACACCTGACGAGGACACGATCGAGCGTGATGGCACCACGGGGGCCGATGGCTCCCGTGGTCGTTTTCGGCCGGGGCCAGCGCTAGCCGCTGGAACGACGCAGCCCGCGGTCGTGCCGGGTCTGTACGATCAGCTTGGCGACGCAGTCCCGCAGCTCCTGCGCGGTCACCGGCTTCTGTAGCTGCGGGTTGCCCGAGGCCTCGAGCCGGACCTGGCTCTGCACGGAGAACACACCGCCGGTCATGAAGATGACCCGCGTGGCCTGCGCCGGGGCCAGGGTCTCGAGCCGGTCGAACAGCTCGATGCCGGTCATGTTCGGCATCATCACGTCGGTGATGATCGCGTCGTACCAGGTCCCGGCGGCGACGTGCTCGAGCACCTTCGCGCCGCACGACACCAGGGTGAGGTCGTAGGCGCCCTGCAGCATGCGCTCGAGCGCCTGGGCGACCCGGGGCTCGTCGTCGACGATCAGCACGCGGTGGCGGCGCGGCGGCGAGCCGGTGACGAACGGGACCAGGGTCAGCTGCGGCAGGGACTCGGCGGGGGCGGGCGGCAACACCACGCGGACCAGGCAGCCGCGGCCGCCATGGCTCTCGATCGCGATCTGGCCGCCGAGCCCGTTGACGATGCCGTGGCAGATCGACAGCCCGAGGCCGGTGCCCTCGCCGACCTCCTTGGTGGTGAAGAATGGATCGAACGCCCGGGCCTGGATCTCCGGCGCCATGCCCGCGCCGGTGTCCTCGATCTCGACCACGGCGCGGCCGTCCTGATCGGTGCGGGTCCGCACCGTGATGCGGTTGGCGTCGGTGTTGCCTTCGGGGATCGCGTGCGCGGCGTTGATCAGCAGGTTGATGAACACCTGCGCCAGCCGGCCGTCGTCGGCCAGGACCAGCGGCGTGGGGCCGAGGTCGCGGACCAGCACCGCGCGGTGCTTGAGCTCGTTGCCGGTCAGCCGGATCGCCGCGGCGAGCACGTCGGGCAGGGCGAGCGGCACCCACTTCTCCTCCTCGGAACGGCTGAAGCTGCGCAGCCCGCGCACGATCTTGCGGACGCGCTCGGCGCCCTCGCGCGCGTCGCCGATCGCCGCCTGGAGCTCGGCGTGCTCCTCCTGGGAGGTCGCCGTCGGCTTGTCGCCGAGCGACTCGGCGACGACCTCGAGGTTCGCGGTGACGTAGGCCAGGGGATTGTTGATCTCGTGCGCGATGCCGGCGGCCAGCGTGCCGAGGCTCGCCATGCGATCGGACAGCAGCAGCTTGGAGCGCAGGCGATCGCGCTCGGTGACGTCGCGCCCGGTCACCACCACCACCGGGCCGGCGCCGAGGTTGATGCGGCGGCCCGACAGCTCGCAGCTGCGCCAGTTGCCGTCGCCCGCGCTGAGCCGGAGCTGGACCGCGTGGGCCTGGGTCGGCCCGCCCGGGCTCTGGGCGTCGCGGAACAGGTTGGCCGCCAGCGGTCGATCGGCGGGGTGGATCCCGTCGACCAGGTTGACGCCGAGCTGCGGCTCGAGGCCGCCGGCGACCCCGAGCATCTGCCGGCCCGCCTGGTTGAGGTAGACCAGCTGGCCATCGCGGTGGACGGCGACGAGATCGGGCATCGCCTCGATCAGGTCGCGGAAGCTCGCGTCGGATTTCTGGTGGAGCTGGAGGGCGCGGCGCCGCCACAGCACGCGCTGCCGCCAGGTGACGACGCCGCCGAGGCTGGCCAGCACCAGGCCGCCCGCGATCACGATGAACCAGCCGGTCTGCCACCACGCCGGCAGCACGGCGAACCCCAGCTCCGTGGTCGGTCCCCAGGCGCCGGCGCCGGTGCGCGCGCGCATCTCGAGCCGGTAGCTGCCGGGTGGCAGCGCGGGGTAGCGCGCCTCGCGCAGCCGCGTGATGCTCCACTCGCGCTCGAGCGGCGACAGCCGGACCTGGAACTCGATGCCCCTGCGATCGACGAAGCTGCCGGCCGCGAAGCTCGCGGTGACCGCGTTGCGCTCGTAGGGCACGCGGATCGGATCGCCGGTGGCCTGCACCGGCTGGCCGCCGAGCGCGGCGGCCAGCAGCGCGGTGCGCGGCGCGGCGGGGGGGCCGCGGTAGTGCTGCGCGAGCAGGTGGGACACGCCGGTGCTGGCGCCGAGCCAGATCGAGCCGTCGCCGTCCTCGAAGAACGCGCGCGCGGTCGAGTCGTTGCCGGCCAGGCCATCGGTCTCGTCGAAGTGGTCGACGCCGCGCGGCGTCACCACGTCGACGCCGGCGCCGGTGCCGATCCACAGCCGCTGCTCGCGATCCTCGCCGAGGAAGTAGATCCGGCCCGAGGTCAGGCCGTCGGCCAGGCTGATGTCGCGGAGCTCGGACACCCGGGCGCCGTCCCAGCGGAAGCAGGTCAGGCCGTCGACGTCGGTGAACGACACGCACCGCCTGCCATCGCGGCGCCCGATCACGTGGCGCATCGCCGAGGCGCGGAACCCGGCGCGCTGATCGAACAGCCGCCACTGGCCGCGATCGAGCACGGCGAGCCCCGCGTCGCCGGCGGTCCACAGCCGGCCGTCGATCTGCAGGATCGAGATGTAGCGGGCGTCGGGGCGCGCACCGGGGACCGCGACGCGCTCGGGGCGGCCGGGCTGCGCGCCGGGCAGCCGGTACAGGCCCGAGGTCGTGGCGAGCCACAGGTCGCCCTCGGCGTCGAGCGACATCGCCATGATGTGGCGATCGGCGACGCGCTCGCCCTGGAACTCGAGCCGGGTCGGCTGGCCTGCGGCGTCGACGTACAGCAGATCCGGCGGTCCGCCGCCCAGGAACACGCCGCCGTGCGGCGGGAACACGAAGCTGCGCACGGCCCACCCCGTGCTGGCGGGCAGGCACTCCCAGCGCCGGCCAACGGCGCGGGCCATGCACTTGCCGGTGCCGAGCCACAGCGCGCCGCGCGGATCGCGCGCGATGGTCCAGACCACCTCGTCGGGCAGCCCCGTGCTCGGGTCGTGCCGGGCGATCAGGCCGCGGCCCATCCACTGGAACAGCCCCACCGCGCCGACCCACACCGTTCCCTCGCGATCGGCGAACACCGCGCGGGCCTCGCGGGTCGGGACGCCGACCGCGGCGTCGAGCAGCTGCCAGCCGCCGTGGTGGCGGTACGCGACGCCGCGCTCGCTGCCAACCAGGACATCGCCCCACGCCGCGATCGCCATGCCGCACGCGACGCCGCTCATGTCCGAGCCCAGCGGCAGGCCGTCGCTGAGATCGGTGACCTGGGCGGCGCCGCGCGGCAGCGTCCAGAGGTGGTGCACCGATCGGATCCACAGCGTGCCGTCGCGGTCGCGCAGCACGCCGTCGATCCGCTCGCGGCCGAGCCCGGCCTCGGCGCCGAGCTGGCGCCACTGGCCGTCGCCGGCGCTGACCTGCACGACCGCGCCGTCGCCGACCACCACGCCGTCGGCGTCGGCCCAGATCGCCTTCACCGGCCGGCTCTGCGACGCGGTCCAGCCCGGGGCCGGCACGAACGCGCCGTTGCCGCGCCGGACGTACAGCCCGGCGCTGGTCCCTGCCCACAGCACGCCCGGCCCGGTGGCGAGCGACTGGACCCAGACCGCGGGGATGCCCTCGGCGCCGGCGGGTGAGAATCGCGAGCCGTTCCAGCACGCCATGCCCTCGCGCGTGCCGACGCACACCGCGCCGTCGGGCGCCACGCCGAGCACGCGCGCGCCCATCGTCGGCAAGCCGTCCTGCATCGAGTAGTGGCTGAACTGCTGGCCGTCGTAGCGGTAGACGCCGTCATCGGTCGCCACCCACAGAAGGCCGTTGCCGTCCTGGATGATGCCCACGACGATCAGGTTGCGCAGGCCGTCGGCGGCGCCGAACGAGCGAAACCGGTAGTGGCCCAGCGGGAGGTCGTCTCCGGCGGCCTCGGCCGCGGCGGCTGGTGCGACCGCGGGCGCGGCGGCGGCCTGAGCCGCGGCGGCTGGCGCGATCGCGGGCGCGGCGTCGACCTGCGCGGCGGCGGGGCGCCCGGCAAGGACGACGAGCGCGACGATCGACAGCTTCGCGGCTCGCAGCATGGTTCAGAATTCGACCACAGGCGGGTTCGTAGAAGGCCTTCTCCACACTAACAAGACGAGCCACGTGGGCAGCAACGGCGCCGAGGTGCGGACACCCGCCGCACTGTGCGGCAGCGTATGTCAGCGATCGGATGGGGTTCCGGTCAGCTGAAGGATCTGCTGGAACACCGCATCAGGGGGCAGCTCACCATCGACGATCTCGATCCGCTCGCCCAGCGCAGTCAGCTCCGCGATGGTGGCGCGATATCCGGCATCGACTTCCTGCTGCATCTGTAGATCTTCGAACAGCTCCAGGACCCGGCCGGCGGCGACCCGGCGCTGCGCGGCGACCTCGGGGCGGACCTCCAGGAAGATCGTGAGGTCGGGCCGGCGGGCGCGCGCGTTGAGCGCGGCGATCCAGTCGCGATCGGCGCCGGTGCCCTGGTAGGCCAGCGACGAATGATACCAGCGATCCGAGATCACCGTGGTGCCGGCGGCGAGCTGGGGCTCGACCTCGCGCTGGATGTGGTCGAGCCGGTCGGCCGCGAACAGCAGGCCGAAGGTCGACTGGGCGATCGCGCGATCGGTCATGGCGTGCTGGCCGGTCAGCATCTCGCGGATCAGCCGGCCGATCGGCCCGTCGCTGGGCTCGCGCGTTCCGTGCGCCGGCTGGCCGCGGGCGCGCAGGTGCTCGACCAGCCGCCTGGACTGGGTGGTGGTGCCTGCGCCATCGAGGCCCTCGAGGACGATCAACCGGGTCATGCGCGCCGCCGCATCATCGCTGCGGCGAATAACATCATCGCAACGACCGCGGCGCCAGCGGCGGCGTACAGCATCCACGATGGCCGGCCGGCGGCGGCGACCTCGCGGGCCGCGCTGCGCGCCGGCGCGTAGTCGGGCACCAGCGCGACCGCGCGCCGGAAGTCGGGGCCACCGTCCTTGCCCTCGGCCTCGAGCGCCTTGCCGAGCGTGTAGTGGTGCGCGGCGAGCGCGGCCTTCGCCGACGCGCCGGCGGGATCGAGGCCCTGGGCCTTGGAGTACGCGGCGGCAGCCTCGGCCCAGCGCTGCTTGCCCTCGAGCTGCTTGGCCCAGGCGAGGTACAGCCCCGCCATCTGGGTGCGCTCGGCGCGCTGGGGATCCGCGGCGAGCATCCGATCGACCAGCTGGGTCGCGGTGGCGAGGTCGCCCGCGTCGGCCCGGGCCTTGGCCGCGGCCCACGCGGCGGCGTCGCGCTTGGCGCGCTCGGCGTCGTAGTACCCGAACAGCCGCCGGGTCAGGTCCTCGAGGTCGACCTTGACGGTCTTCGACCTCCGCTCGTGGCCCTCCTCCTCGTCCTCGAGCGTCGGATCTTCGAGCGGGTAGTCCTCGTGGAGCAGCTCGTTGGCCGCCTTGCGCAGCTCGTTGTCGGCGAGCTCGCGGTAGGTCAGCCACAGCGGCTTGGCCTTCTTGGTCTTCTTGCCGCCGGGCAGGTTGAGCTTGGCGACCGGCGCGGGCGGCGGCGGCGGACCGGTGATGTAGTCCATCCAGGCGGCGCGCGCGGCGGTGCGGACCCGGGGCGCGTCGGCGTCGACCCGCCGCCACACCGCGTGCACGGCCTCGCGGTGGCGGGTGCGGCGGAAGGTGCCGAGGATCGCGATGGTCAGGGCCTCGTCACCGAGCGCGGCATCGAGCGCCTTACCCGGCTCCTGGCGATCGAGCCGCTCGAGCTGCCAGGTCGCGTAGCGCTTGCGGTCGTAGTCCCTGGCCAACGACTCCTGGGTCAGCGCCGGGATCGAGCTGGGCTCCATCTTGCGCAGGTAGCGGCCGCACTCGTCGCGGTAGATCATGGTGTCCGCGGCGAACGCGGCGTCGAAGATCAGCTGCGCGGCGCGGACGTCGCGCGTGTCGGCGAGCGCGCGGATCGCGGCGTCGTCGGCGATGACCTCGCCGGTGCCGGGCATCGCCGCGTCGAGCGCCAGCAGCTCGGGCTGCCAGTCGAGGTCGTCGTCGGCCTTCTGCTCCTTGCCCGACTGGCGGGCGGGCTGGCTGAACTTGCCGGTCTTGTCGGGCACCGAAGCCTTGATCGCGACGAGCACCGCGCGCCGATCCGCGAGCTCCGAGCTGCGCGGGCGCGACAGCCAGGCGCCGATCGCCTCGACCGCGCGCGGCGCGAGCTGGGCGAGCTCGGCGATCGCGGCCTTGCGCGCGGCGGTGTCGGGGCCGGCGACGATGCGCTCGAGCACCGCCACCGCCTTGGCGTCGTCGGGGCCGGGAGGCGGGCGGGGCGGGGCCGGGGGATCCGCCTTCGCGGCGGGGGCCGGGGCCGGGGCCGGAGCCGGAGCCGGGGCCGGGGCCGGAGCGGTGGCCTCGGCGGGGGCGTGACGCCGGGCGGCGCGTGGCGCAGCGGCGGCGTGGGTCACCGCAAGGACAACCAGGAGCAACGCGCCGCGCATCGCGGAGGACTTAACCAATCGAGCCAGGGCACGCAAGCTGGTGATGCAACGTCCTGCGGCGCCCGGAGATTCCCGGCGCGTCAATGCCAGCGCTCGGGTGGGATCCGGTCGTCGGGATCGAGGCACTCGAGGAACCGCAGGCCGATCGCCCGCGAGCTCGCGGCGTCGTTGCCGCCGGTGAAGTTGAGGTAGTGGTGGTGCTTGACCTCGGCGCGGAGCACGATCTCGTCGAGCTGCTCGTCGTCGCGCGCGTGCTGGAAGTGCACGGTGACCACGGTGCCCAGCGGCGGCGCGTAGGTCATCTCGACCAGGATCCCACCGGCCGAGACGTTGCGGGCGACCGCGGCCGTGTCGCCGTAGATCTCGCTGCCGATGACGACCAGGAACGCCTTATCGAAGCGGGTATGGATGCGCTTCTCGAGGACCGGAACCGGGACCGGCACTGCGATGGCGGATGGACGTCTGTCCTCGAGGACATGGGCGAGATTCAGGGGTTCACGGCGCTTCACCTTCTAATGATCGAAGGCAACGGGGATGGAGTCAAAGAACTTACCTTGTCCTACATAGACTTGGTTCTGGCTCCCCGGGCGGCGATCGGGCAGATTCTCGGCGTGCGCTGGGTCTGCCTCGTGATCTGCCTGCTCGCCTCGACGGTGCTGGCCGCACCGCGCGCGAGCAACCCGGCGTTCCTGGGAGTCCAGATGCTGGACGCCGGCGGCCGGGGCCCGTGCATGATCCAGGTCGCGACCCGCGACGGTCCGGCCGAGGCTGCCGGGCTGCGCAGCGGCGACCTCGTGATCTCGGTCGACGGCAAGCCGATCGCGAACTGCGCGGTGCTGCTCGACGAGATCACCGCGCACGCGCCGGGCGACACCGTCGAGGTCAAGGTCCAGCGGCTCAGCACCACGCTCGCGGTCAAGGCCCAGCTGACGACCCGCGACGCGCTGCTGCACAACGTGATCGGCAAGCCGATGGTCGCGACCGACTTCGTCGGGGTCGAGGACGGCGCGGTCTACGACCTGTCCGCGCTGCACGGCCGGATGGCGATCGTGGGCCTGTACAACCCGCTGTGCGTCGACTGCGCGTCGCTGTTCGAGAAGTTCGTCGCGTGGTCGCGCGATCAGGTGCGCCGTGGCGGACCGCCGCCGCTGGTGCTCGCGGTGTGCCCGGGCGAGTCGCCCCGCGACCTGCGCACGCTGCAGAAGTCGCTCGACGTGCCGCTCGCGATCGGCGAGTTCGGCTCCGGCGAGGAGCTCGGCGGCTCGCCGTTCGGCCGCGACCTCGTGATCTCGGACCGCGACCGGCTCGGCGTGGTCGTGATCGACGGCCGCGGCATCGTCCAGTATCTCGGACCGATCGCGCCCAACAGCGACGACACCGAGGCCGTGCTCGACGAGCTGTTCGCCGCCGCCGAGCAGGCGTCTCGGCACTCGAAGTAGATGACTGCGATCCTCCGCGCGTTCGACGGCAAGCGTCCGCGGCTCGGACGTGGCGTGTTCCTGGCAGAGAGCTGCGCGCTGATCGGCGACGTGATGATCGGCGACGAGTCATCGGTCTGGTACTCGGCCGTGCTGCGCGGCGACATCATGGCGATCCGGATCGGCGCGCGCACCAACCTGCAGGACGGCACGATCGTCCACGTGACCTCGGGGCGGTTCGGAACCACGGTCGGCGACGACTGCACGATCGGTCACGGCGCCATCGTCCACGGCTGCACGATCGAAGATCACTGCCTGATCGGAATGGGTGCGACGATCCTCGACGGCGCGCGCGTGGGGCGGGGCAGCCTCGTGGGTGCAGGTGCGCTGGTAACACCCGGGACCGACATCCCGCCGGACAGCCTGGTGCTCGGCGCTCCGGCGCGGGTCGTGAGGTCGGTCAATCCCAGAGAGCGGGAGCAGATCGAGTACGGCGCCACTCACTACGTCGAGCTGGCCCGAACGTACCTTGCGGGTGATGGCGGATCCTCGGTACCGTAGATCGTCGAGTGAAGCCCGGCCGCGATTCGACGTCTGACGGGACGAGCTATGCTGGCCGGACGAGGCAACCCGGGGGAATGAGTTCGTCACGTGTGTTCCGGATCGTGCGCGCCGCGGCGGTTCGCGTCGCCGCGGTCGCCGCCGTGCTGGTCGTGATCACCCGGGCCGCGCCGGCGCGCGCCGACAACGTCGGCGAGCTGATCCGCCAGCTCGAGAACGACGACTCCGACAAGGTGCGGCTGTCGGCGGCGCTCAACCTGACCAAGCTGCGCGACCCGCGCGCGATCGCCCCGCTCGCCCGGGCGCTGGTCAACGACACCGAGGCGACGGTGCGGGCCTCGGCGGCGGGCGGGCTCGGCAAGCTGGTGACCGCCAAGACCGACCCCGACGATCGCAAGGACGCGATCGACAAGCTGTCCCAGGCCAAGAACTCCGACTCCAGCAACTTCGTACGCATCGAGGCCGACAAGGCACTCAAGGTGATCGGGGTACCGGCCCCGCCCCCCAGCGGCGGCACGATCTACGTGAATATCGGGCCGATGGCATCGAAGACCGGCGACCCGGCGGCCGACGTCAAGCTCCGGGCTTTGATGGTGAAGATCGCGAGCCGGACGATGGCCAAGGTCGCGACCAACATGGCGATCACCTGGCCGGGCGGGGTCCCGACCAAGGCCATGCTCGATGCCAAGGGGGCCGCCGGGTTCTACGTCGACGGCACGGTCAACGACGTCAAGGTGAAACAAACCGGGTCGTCGACGACGGTTTCTTGTAAGATCAACATGTTGCTCGCAAGCTTTCCGGACAAGAGCATCTTCGGGCTGCTCAACGGCGGGGCCTCGGTCCAGGCCAGCGGTACGAAGACCGACGTGGCGGGGGCCAGCGAAGATTGCGTGACCGCGGTGGTGGAAGACTTGATCGCGAAGAAGATTGTTCCGACGATCAGCAGCAAGGCGGGATCTCCGTGACGTCGAAATCAGCCGACCGCAGCTACAAGCGCAGCTGGAAGAACCTCTTGATCAACAAGCGGTACCAGCTGCGCTTCACGTTGTTCATGGTCGGGCTGAGCTCGGTGCTGATGGCCGGCCTCGGGATCTGGGTGATGCGGGTCGCCAACGAGACCACCGAGGTGTCGAAGACCAGCGTGCGCGGCGACGCCTGCCCCAGGCTGCCGTCGCTGCGCCCGGCCAGCGACGACGACGAGCCGGCGCCGAAGCCGTCGATGCGGCTCCCCGAGTCGAGTGACGGCGCACCGGCCGCGGAGTCAGCTGCGGGATCAGCCGCGGCGTCAAACGAGCCGCCCGTCGACGAGCCCCGACACGTCAAGGTCCAGATCGACGAGAGCTCGATGACGTTGACCACCACGCTGCCGCCCGATCTCGCCGATCGGATCGCCGCGCACTGGACCTGCGAGCTCCGCCAGGTCGCGACGTTCGATCAGCTCGAGCGCGGTCGGATGCGGATCCTGTGGGCGATGATCGCCACCGGGCTCGTGCTGGTGCTCGGGCTCGCGCTGTACGGCATCAAGATGACGCACCGGGTGGCCGGCCCGCTGTTCAAGGTCAGCCTGTACCTCAGCAAGATGCGCGAGGGTCGGTTCGACAAGGTCTACAACCTGCGCAAGGGCGATCAGCTGGTCGAGTTCTATGACCACTTCAAGCTCGCGCACGGCGGCGTCGTCGCGATGCAGCAGGACGACATCGCCCGGCTCTCGGCGGTGATCGCCGCGGCCGAGGCCGCCGGCGCCGGTCAACACCCCGCGATCAGCGAGCTCCGCGAGATGCTCGCGCGAAAGCAGAAGTCCGTTGAGTGACACCACCGCCACTGGCGCTCTGATCCGCCGGCCGATCCGCCGGCCGATCTGCCGCTCCGGGGAAGACTGACCATGCTGCTCGTCGCCATCATCCTGCTCGTGATCGGAGTGGTCTACGCGGTATCGATCGCGCCGCCGCGAGAGCGGCTGCTCGTGGTCTGCGTGTTCGGCGGCCTGGCCGGCGCGGGATACCTGATCATGGCGCTGCAGGGCCACGCGGACGCCGCGGCGCGGACCTACTACCCGATCGCGGGCGCGATCGCCGGCGCGATGGTCGGGTTCTGCTGGGTCAGCGTCCGGCGCCGGCGCTGGTCGAAGGAGCCGGTCGAGGCCGGCGTCGGCCTGCTGCACGCGCTGCGGCCCCACCACCAGCGCAAGCTGTCGAACTACCTGCTCGACAAGAGCCTGCAGCTTCGTTACATCCTGCTGGTCACGATCCTGTCGGCGATGATCGCGGGCGCGCTCGGCTACATGATCTACGACCAGCGCCGCACCGCGTCCGAATCGATCGAGCGCGACCTGCAGGCCCTGACCCAGGCCGACTCCAGCCGCCAGGAGTTCGAGGACCACGTCGCCAGCGTCCTGCAGTCCGACGACCAGGCGCTGATCTACAAGATGGTCGCGGTCGGCCTCGGGCTGGTCGTGATCCTGTCGGCGTACCTGGTGATCATGACCCACAAGGTCGCCGGGCCGCTGTTCAAGGTGTCGACGTACTTCGAGCAGATGGCCGGGGGCCGGCTCGGCACCGTGACGCCGCTGCGCCGCGGCGACATGCTCCAGGACTTCTTCGGCGACTTCAAATCGATGCACGAGTCGCTGCGGACCCGGTCGCAGGCCGACCTCGCGGTGATGGAGCAGGCGCTGGCGGCGCTGCGCAGCGCCGAGCTCGACGCCGCGATGCGGGCCAAGCTCGATGACGCACTCGGCGTGCTCGAGCTTCACATCGCGAACCGCAAGAAGCAGCTCGCCTGATTCGCGCGTGGCCCCGGGCCGGCGTTGCCAGGCCGGGCCCGGCGGCGGTGTTTTGGCGATGGCCGCGGAGCATGATCGCGCGCTGTCGAGTAGGATGCTGTGGTGGGTTCTCAGAGCACGTTGCTCGAGCTGGGTGATCGGTACTGGGCGCTGGGGCTCCCGGCGGCCGCGAGGAGCGCGCTGATCCGCGCGCTCGACAAGACCGACGACGTGACCCCGGCGCTGCGGCTGGCCGATGTCGCGCTCGCCCAGGGCGACATCAAGGCGGCGCGCAAGTACGCCGCCGAGGCGGTCAAGCGCGCACCGGGCCCGGCGACCCGGATCCTGCTCGGCCGCGCCCAGCTGGCCGCCGGCGAGCTCGCCGCGGCGCGGATGTCGCTGCTCGCGGCGATCGACTCGCCCAAGCTGACCCCGTGGGATCGGGTGCGCGCACACCTCGAGCTCGCGCGGGCCGCCGATGCGCACGGCGACGCCCCGGGCGTGGCGGCGCAGGCCGCGGCGGCGTTCGAGGCGATGCTGCGCGCGGCGTCGCAGCTGCCTCCGGACCTGACCCTGATCGAGGAGGTCGCGGCGGCGGTCGTGGCCCATGGCCGCGCCGCCGACGCCCAGACCATCGTCGACGGCGCGCGCGATCAGAGCGGCGCGGCGATCTGCGCCGCGGCGCTGCTCTCGGCCCGCCAGGCCGGCGGCGACGCCGCGGTCACCGATGCCGCGATCGATCGCGAGCTCGCGGGGCTTGGCGATGGCGCGGCGATCCGGCTGCGCCGGCTCGAGCGCCGGGCGCGCAAACCGGCCAGCGCCGATCGCGCGGCGCTGCTCGCCGAGCTCGAGTCGCTGATCCAGGCCGCGCCCAGCGAGGATCTCGCCGCGATCGATCGCGCGCGGCTGCAGTTCTTGTACGGCTCGCTGTGCGCCGATGATCCGGAGACCCGGGCCCAGGCCGAGGACGCCTACCGCAAGGGCCTGGCGTTCCAGCCCGGCAACACCGCCGCGGCGTGCCGGCTCGCCCTGCTCATGCTCGATCGCGGCGACCAGGCCGGCGCGCTGGCCGAGATCGAGCGCGCGCTGCGGATCGACGCCAGCCACGGCCTGGCGTGGCGCAACGCCGCCCGCATGCTCGACGCGCAATCGCCGAGCCTGGGCGTGGTGGTCGGCCGCCTGCTCGACGCCGCCAACCCGGGCGCCGGCAGCGCCGCCGGCGGCGTGGCGCCGCGCCTGGTCACCGCCACCGCCGAGGTCGCGCGCCACGACGTGCTCGCCGGGGTCTACGCCCACGGCCACCGGGTCAAGAACCTGCTCGGCATCATCGGCGCGCGGGCGCGGTCGGCGCGCAAGCTGGTCGGCGAGCGCGCCGCGTCCGGTGACCTGTTCGACCGGCTGCGCGATCTCGAGACCGACGTCACCACGCTCTACGAGGAGTGGGCGCAGTACCTGCGGTCGATGCAGGCGCCGACCCCGACGATCGAGCTCGTGCCGCTGTCGCCGCTGGTCCACGAGGTCGTGGTCGCCGCCCAGGCCCGGAGTCAGAGCGTGCCGATCGCGCTCGAGACCGCGGCCGGGCTGCCCGACGTGCGCGGCGATCGCATGCTGCTGCGCGAGGCGCTGCTCAACGTGGTGTCCAACGCCGCCGAGGCCTGCGCCGCGGCGCACGGCGAGGTCTCGGTCCGGGTCCGCGCGATCGGCGCCCCGGGCAGCGGCACCGCGCCGCTGGTCGAGCTGGTGATCAGCGACACCGGCCCGGGCATCCCGCGCGCTCACCTGAGCCGGCTGTTCGTGCCCGGGTTCACCACCAAGGAGACCGGCTCGGGCGTCGGGCTCGCGATCGCCGAGCGCGTGGTCGCCGCGCACCACGGCCGGATCACGGTCGATTCCGAGGAGGGACGGGGTACGACGATCACGATCACGCTGCCCACCGACAAGACCGGGCTGCAGCAGCTGCCGCTGTGGACCTCCGCCGAGCGGGTCCTGCCGTGACCATCGGGACGATCGTCTGCGTCGACGATCAGGCCGAGGTCCGCAGGCTGCTCGCCGACGTGTTCCGGTCGCGCGGCGGCACGGTGGTCAGCTTCGACGACGGCGAGGACGCGATCGGCTGGCTCGGCGCCAACGACGCCGACCTCGCTGTGCTCGATCTCGACCTCGGCCCCGGCCGGCGCAGCGGCATCGAGATCTGCCGCGCGATCCGCGGGCGGCTCCCCGACCTGCCGATCATCATCCTCACCGGCCACGGCACGATCGACGACGCGGTCGCCGCGGTCAAGGCCGGCGCCGTCGACTTCATCACCAAGGATCCCTACCTCGAGGACAAGCTCGAGATCTCGGTCGAGAAGGTCGAGCGCATCCTGCAGCACGCGCTCGACCGCAAGCGGCTCGAGGACGAGAACCGCGAGCTCCGCGCCACCAACGAGCGGCTGCGCAAGGCCGCTGGCCGGCGCTGGCAGATCGTCGGCGACTCGCAGCCGATGCGCATGGTGATGACCAAGATCGAGAAGGTCGCGCCGGTGCCGCGGCCGGTGCTGGTGCTCGGGCCACGCGGCACCGGCAAGGAGCTGGTCGCGCGCGCGATCCACACCCTGTCGCCGCGCGCCTCGGAGCCCTACATCACGATCAACTGCGCCGCGGTCGCCGAGAGCCTGCTCGAGAGCGAGCTGTTCGGCCACGAGGAGGGTGCGTTCACCGGCGCGACCAAGCAGAAGGAGGGCAAGTTCGAGCTCGCCGACGGCGGCACGCTGTTCCTCGACGAGATCGGCAATATGTCGCTCGAGTTCCAGGCCAAGATCCTGCGGGTGCTCGAGTACCAGCGGTTCGAGCGCGTCGCCGGCAGCGAGTCGATCCAGGTCAACGTCCGGGTGATCGCCGCGACCAACCTCGATCTCAAGCAGGCCATGCTCGACGGCAAGTTCCGGCCCGATCTCTACGATCGGCTGGCGTTCGAGGTCATCAACCTGCCGTCGCTCGCCCAGCGGATGCAGGACGTCCCGGTGCTCGCCGCGCACTTCCTCAGCCGGTTCCGGCTCGAGGTCGCCGGGATCAGCGCCAAGGAGATCAGCGCCGGGGCGCTCGACCGGTTCGCGTCGTACGACTACCCGGGCAACGTCCGTGAACTCAAGAACATCGTCGAGCGCGCGGTCTACATGGCCCAGGGCGAGGTCCTGACCGCCGCCGACGTCGACGCCGCGCTGCCGCCCGAGGCCGGCGCCCTGACCTCGGCCGCCGCGCTCTCGTTCGAGGACGACGTCCGGCTGCCGTTGCCCGAGCGGGTCGAGGCGTTCGAGGCCTGGCTGTGCAAGGACGCGCTCGAGCGCACCCGCTACAAGCAGAAGGAGGCCGCGGCGCTGCTCGGCCTGTCCTACGACCAGTTCCGCCAGCGCTATCGCAAGTACGGCCTGGGCAAGGACTGACGGCCGGCGGCTTGTGCCCGCGCGGCCCGCGTCACCTCCTGTCGATCGGTTGCCGGCATGCTGCCGGCCGCGCCTCGACAGAAGTGATCGCCGGCTCAGCCCGGGGCGATCTTGTTCAGCGCCTCGCCGAGCTTCTGGTTCTTCTGGCAGGCGCCGATCGCCGGTCCGGCCGCGGCCTCGAACGCCGCGGTCTTGTCCTTGGTGGCCGCCTCGGCCTTCTTCTTCGCCTCGGGATGCGCCTTCTCGTAGGCCTGGACCGCGGAGATCGTCGTGTTGTTGTCGGCGGCGAACCTGGTCAGGTCGTCGGCGATCTTGTCGCAGTTGGTGCCGCCGGTCTTGAAGATGTCGGTCATCTTCTCCATCAGCATGGTGCCCTTGGCCAGGTAGTCGTCCTCCGAGGCGATCTCGGCAGGCGGCGTCGCCGGCGCAACGGCCGCGGGCGTCGGCGCAGCGGCCGCGGGCACCGGCGCGGGGGCGGTCTCGGCCGGCTTGGCCGCGCCGCTCGCCGGGGCGGCAGCCATCGCGGCCTCTTCCTTCTTCTTGCAACCGAAGACAGCCAGCGATGTCGCGAGGAACAGGATCGGGAGCGCTCTGGAGAGGGTCATGGGATGGTTCATCGCACGGCCCGCACACTCCACGGCCGTATGTGCCGCTGCAAACGGCGTTACCCTCGCGAAACCGGCGGTTGCCTCACCGGCGTTGCAGCATTCTTGGCCGCGTGCGCCTCGGAGTGGGGCCGCCACCCATCCGGTTGTGCTTCTTGCCAAGGAGGTCGTCGACTGACGCCACGGAGAGGACACGTTCCAGCCATCGATCGAGCGTGACCAGATCCGCGCATGCCTGGATCTTGCGTCGCTGGACATCCGTCACCGGCAGGCCGCGCTGTGTGAGGATCTTCAGCAACGCCTCGGCCTTACCTTCAGCCTTACCTTCAGCCTTACCTTCAGCCAGGCCTTCGGCCTTACCTTTGGCCAGGCCTTCGGCCTTACCTCTGGCCAGGCCGACGGCCCTACCTCTGGCCAGGCCGACAGCCTTACCTTTGGCCAGGCCCGCGGCCCGGCCGTCGGCCTCGGCCTTTTCATAGGAGCGCCGCTGCGACGCGCTCATGAACTTTCGGATGTCCGCGTGCATTTCGAGCTCCTTTCTCAGAGCGGCACTCAGGGCTCGCTCGACCATGAGGGAGTATAGCACCCGCCGTTCGTCGTCCGCGGGGAGCTTCGACAGGCCGGTGAAGGCGGCCACTGCGATCGGGCGCGCAATGGCCCTGTTGCTGCGTCCGTGAGCGATGGTCGACAGCACCGCCAGCTCTGGATCGCGCGCTGCGTGCCTGGCGTCCGTGAGCTTCGGGATGCTCCGGGGACCGATGACACGCTGTCGAAACACGGTACCGTTGCCGACATCGATCGGCTGGCTGGCCCAGCGCGCGACGCGAGAGCTCCGGGTGAAGACCACGACCACGAACGGGCACTTGTGGCGAGCGCGAGCGTTCATGGCGTATTGCGGCCACGTGTAGCGCTTGCGTTTGTCGCGTCGGAGCTGCGCTTCGACGATGGCGCCGAGCACCGGCTTGCCCTTGCGGGTCAAGAGCACGACGGCATCGGCGAAGTGCTCGACGGGTGCGATCTCGTTGAGCGTTGCCTCCTTCATTTGCACTCCGGTGAACCGGGGTACCTCGACGTGGAGCTGCTGGGTCAACAGCTCGACGATCACAACGGGCCGATTGCGTACCAGCTCGACGAGACTCTCATGCGGGAATGACACTGCCATGGCAACACGCGCGCACCCTACGTGGTGGGTCTGACATCGGGGTGCGATCGGACTGTCCGGTATCCGGACATTGAGGTCAACTATCACGGCGTCGATTGTTCGCGGCGTTGTTCGAATCCGCATCGAGGGCGCCGCGAGATGCGCGCCAACGGGCTTGCGCCGCGAGCCGTGTTCGGTTCGCGCAGCATTGGCGTCGGCCGGTGCGCGACGCTGCGCCTCGCGCTATCGCGCTCCCGGATTCGAGCTAAGCTCCGCGATATGGGCATCTTCTCGCGGATCAAGGGCGGCATCTCCAGCAAGGCCAACGCGGCGATCGACAAGGCGATCGATCCGGCGAAGGAGCTCGACATGGCGATCCTCGAGCTGGAGGACGGCCGCAAGAAGGCGCTCGCCGAGCTGGTGTCGTACAAGGTCACGGCCAAGCAGCTGGAGGGCGACCTCGAGAAGCACCGCGCCAAGGCGACCGAGTGGGAGCGCCGCGCGATCCTCGCGGTCAAGGCCGGCGACGACGACGCGGCCAAGCTCGCGCTGCGCGAGAAGAAGGCGGCCGAGGCCGAGGCGGTCAAGATCGAGCGCGACAAGCACGAGGCGGCGAGCTACGCGATCCAGCTCAACAAGAGCCGCAAGGAGTTCGAGACCAAGCTGCAGATGCTGAAGATGCGCAAGGGCACGCTCGCCACCCAGATCGCAGCGGCGCGCTCGGCCGGCGGCGACGCGTTTGGCAACGACACCTCGGTGTGGGATCGGTTCCAGGCAGCCGAAGACCGGATCGATTCCGAGGCGATCGCGACCGAGGTCGACGCGGCGATGCGCGGCGAGGAGCTCGAGGCCAGGTCGTTCGACGCCAAGCTCGCGGCAGTGGCGGGGCCGGACCTGCTCGCCGCGCCCGAGGACGATGCGCTGGCCAAGCTCAAGGACAAGATGGCCGAGCAGAAGGCCGCCAAGCAGAAACAGATCGCGGCGGCGGCGGACGCGGCGGCTGCCAAGGACCCCAAGGCGGACAAGTGACCGAGCGCAGCCTGTCGTCCACCGCGGGTGTCGGCGGATCGGGCCACGCGACCGATCTCGACGAGGCGCTGTCGACCCGGCTGCGCGACCTGGCGCTGGTCGAGATCGACGCGCTGATCGCCGGCGATCGCGCGCAGGAGCTGGTCGCGGCGTTCGCCGATGACGTCGCCGATGCGCTGCGCGAGGCCCGGACGCGGATCGCGACGCTGCGCGGCCAGCTCGGCGGCCCCGATCCGCTGTCGGTGCTCGACGCCGCGCCGCGGCAGCGCGCCTCGGACGCCGGCGCCGCGGGCGTCGACCGGATCCGCGCGCGGCTCGCGGCCCAGGCCGATGCCTCGCGCGCGGTGGCGCGGCTGACCGATCTGGCGGCCGGCCTGATCCCCAAGCTGTTCGAGGCCGACCGCCGGCGCTGACCCAAAGCTCGGGCGGCGGCTGTTGTCCAACCAGGGGTCGCCTTATAGTGCCCGGGGAATGGCCGACGAGGATGACGACCTCGACCGCGCACGCCGGGGCGACCGCGACGCCTTCGGCCGGCTGGTCCGGCGCCATCAACGACGCGTGTACGCAGCAGCGCTCCATATCCTCGGCAACCACAGCGACGCCGCCGACGCCACCCAGGAGGCGTTCGTCCGGGCGTATCGCGGGCTGGCGTCGTTCGACGGCCGCGCCGACTTCTTCACCTGGCTGTACCGGATCGCGGTGAACACCGCGCTCAACGCGCTGCGCTCTGGACGGCGCGGCACCACGCTGCAGCAGCGGAGCGGGGTCGAGGCGGCTCACGTCGGCGGCCGGCCAGAGGCGCTGGGGCAAGCGGTGCGCACCCCGGCGAACCAGGCGCAGGACGCCGGTGAGGTCGCGCGCGTGCTCGAGGCCGTGACGCAGCTCTCACCTGCGCTTCGCGTCACCATCGTGCTAGCCACGATCGAGGAGCTCCCCCACAAGCAGATCGCCGAGATCCTCGAGATCCCGGAGGGCACCGTTGCCTGGCGCGTCAACGAGGCGCGCCGCCTGCTCAAGCTGCGATTGTCCGCGACCGAACCCACGACCCTGGCCAAGTGACCGACCATGTCCGACGAAGTCGATGATCTTCTGCGGCGCGCGATGGCGACCCTGGACCGCCAGGCGCCGTCGGACTACTTCGAAGCGCTCCCCGCGCGGACGCTGGCCCGGCTGGATGACCCGGCGATCGGCGGAGCGCGCGACGAGGACGACTCCGGGCTCAAGGACATCCGCGATCTGGCGAGCGAGACCCGGGCGCGGCTGTCGTCGCTCCGCGCCCAGGGCAATGCTCAGGCCCACGAAGATCTGATCCCGACGTCGTCGGCGAGCTGGCAGGCAGTCGCGCTGCCCGATCCGGCGCGCGCGACGCCGGTGGCCCCGGGCGGGGTGGCGGCCGCTGCGCCGGTATCGCCGGCCGGCGCGACGACGCCAGTGGTGGCGCTGGCGAGCCGGCAGCAGCCGGGCGCCGGGCGTCGGCCGGCGACGACGGTGGTCGCGGCGACCGGGATCGGGCTCGCGGCGGCGGCGGTGGCGGTGATCTTCGTGACGACGCGCGGCG
>Ga0307515_10003660_pt1 | contig 32296 bp, 32 predicted proteins | sample 17_EM_MG_FD_194513 | JGI IMG/M metagenome (GOLD analysis project Ga0307515, IMG submission 194513) | Populus trichocarpa ectomycorrhiza microbial communities from riparian zone in the Pacific Northwest, United States - 17_EM | ecosystem: Host-associated > Plants > Roots > Unclassified | place... | reverse complement strand
GCAGCGGCTGTCCGGGGTGCGGTCACCAGATTGATCCGGGCGCTGACCAGCACCAGCAATGTGCGAACCTTTGCCGTATAAGCCATGATGGTACGGCGCGACTTGCGGCATTCGGAGGGATAGTCGCGGCAGAGCGGCTGGAAAGTGAGCGATGCCGTCGCGGTTTCGACCGGAAGAAGGCGCGAGCGCGAGCCGAGGTTCCAGGCATGGGCCTCCGGAACGATCGAGGCTGTGATTGTGAGTGTCGCGACCAACGCGACCAGAAGCTTGCGAAACATTGTCGTCATCCCTGTTCTTGCGGCTTGCCCTTTTGTTGATGGGCTTGGTGCCGTCTGATTGTTGCGGATGCTCCGTTGCCCGGTCTTCTCTCCGCCGATGACGTCAATTTACCGATGAGCCGCTAAGGTCTTCTCAAACCAATCGGTAAAATTTGAGCTATCTGTCGTTTTTGGGGACGGAACTGTTCCGCAATGGCGCGAAGCAGTCTATCGCCATCGGGGCTTTCATCGGCTCACCAATTTCAATAGGATTGGGGTCACCTCCCGCGACGCGATTTCATGCCCGGTAAAGTCACCATCCAGAGCATTGCACTGACCACGTTCCGCAACTATGCGGCGGCGTCGCTTGCCTTTGACGGGCGGCATGTCGTGCTGACCGGCGACAACGGCTCCGGCAAGACCAACCTCCTGGAGGCGCTCTCCTTCCTGTCGCCCGGGCGCGGGCTGCGCCGCGCCGTCTATGCCGATGCCGCCAAGCAAGGCATGGACCGAGGCTTCTCGATCTTCACCCGGCTCGACGGAATGGACGGCGAGGTGGAAATCGGCACCGGAATCAGTGCGAACGAAGTCGGCGCCCGCAAGGTCCGTATCAATGGCACCGAGGTCAAATCCTCCGATGAACTGCTCGATCATCTCAGGGTGCTTTGGCTGACGCCTGCCATGGACGGGCTGTTTACCGGCCCGGCTTCCGACCGGCGGCGCTTCCTCGATCGCCTCGTCTTGTCGCTCGATCCGGCCCATGGCCGCAGGGCGGCCGATTTCGAGAAGGCGATGAAGATGCGTAACAAGCTCCTGGAAGAGCGCCGGCATGACGGAACCTGGCTATCCGGCATCGAGCAGCAGATGGCGGGTCTCGGCGTCGCCATGGCCATGGCGCGATCGGAAATGCTGGGACTGCTCGCCAGGCTCGGCGGCCATGGTGGGACGGTGGGCGCATTCCCGGTCGCAGGGCTGGCGCTGACGGGCTTCCTGGATGATGCGGAAGGCTCCGCCGCGATCGATCTGGAAGACAGGTATCGGGCGATGCTCGAGGATGCCCGCTATCGCGATCAGGCGGCCGGCCGCACGCTCGACGGACCGCATCGAACCGACCTCATCGTGATGCACGCGGCGAAGAACATGGATGCGGCGCGCTGCTCGACCGGCGAACAGAAGGCCTTGCTGACCGGCCTGATCCTGGCGCATGCGCGCCTGACCGCCAACCTGACGGGCTTTGCGCCGATATTGCTGCTCGATGAGATCGCTGCCCATTTCGACCAGGCGCGGCGCGAGGCCCTGTTCGACCTGATCGACGATCTCGGCGGCCAGGCCTTCATGACGGGCACCGACAACCACCTTTTCGACGCGCTCGGAGCCCGTGCGCAGTACTATACTGTCTCACATGGGGACGTCGCAACTAAAAGTTAGCAGATCCTTAAACACGCTAAGAAGCGCGTTATCACGTCGCCTTCACATTAACGTTTTTTAACCTCTGCGGCGTCGGTCATTCATTGAAATGCCACATTTGAAGCACCAAATATTGGTCAATGGTGGTCGTCGCCCCTTGACCACCACGATCCGGGATCAGGCCCGTCCCCCGCCGGACCCGGAGATGCGGCAACAAAGACGCCCCTTATCTTTGTTCCGCTTTATAAAAGACCGTCATGGCACCGCCCTCCGGCCATGACGGTCTTGCTATATCTGGGGCTCAGTCATTGAAATTGATAGACCGCAAACAAAATGGCCGGAAACCCGGCCATCTTGATCACTTATGTTGGGGGCTGAGGGAGCTTACATCAGGCCGACAGCCTTGTAGGCTTCCTCGATGCGGCCCTTGCCCCATTTCTTTGTTTCAGACATGTCGCCACCGAAGAGCGAACGGGTCTTGGCATCGGAGGCGATATCAACGCCTTCGCCTGCACCGACCTTGCGCAGCGTCTGGCCGCTCTTAACCTCGACCAGACCGTGCTCGACGAAGACGGCGAGATTGCCGCGGCTCGTGCCGGTAAAGAACTTGGTGCCGCGCACACCGATCTGGCCGAATGTGGTGCGGATCGTCAGGTCGATCTTCGGCGTGCCTTCGGGCCGGTCGAATACCATGTCGCCGGAAACGAGTTCCAACAAACCGCCCTGTTCGGCGAGGAAGCTGTCGAGCAGCACTTCGGTGTTCTCGCCCATGATGATCTTGGTGTCGGAACCGAGCGTCATCGAAGCGAAGCTCTTGGCACCGGTGGCGACGAGATCGTTGTTGGCCAGCGGCGCGCCGCTGCGGATCGCGGCTTCGACGTCGTTCTGGGTCCGCATCACCTCGCCCTTGGCGTCAAGCACCTTGCCGATCTCGTTGGACGCGAATGACGGGAAGGCGGGCGAAATGGCCAGCGCGCCGGCCAGCCCCAGCGTCTGCCGGCGCGTGAGACCTGTGCCGATATAAAATGACTTTATGCCGCTCATGGCTCGGAGCCTCCTGAAAAGATTATTGAAAGACTATTCCAACTGACGTCTTTTGCAAGGCGCGTATTCGGATAGGTCTTTCCGGACTTGGGCTTATTATCCCGCTTCGAGAGCGGATTGTTGTTCCGCTGGTAACAAGGCGCTGTTTCAGGAAAACGACATCTGGGCTAACGTATCTGGCCGGCCTCGGGACCCCAGACATCCGTCACCGCAAAGCCGTCAGCCGTCGGGTCGAAGGGATCGAGCGCCATCTGCGTCAGGCCGAACGTCCAGGCGCGTCCGGTAATGGTGGGGATGATCGCCGGCCGGCCCGCGATCTCGGTGACGCTGCTGAGCGCGACCTTGAACTCGGTGCCGATCGTGGAACGCGAGGTCAGGACATCGCCGACCTTGGCCTTGCCGCGCGCGTAAAGCGTTGCCAGATTGGCCGAACTTCCGGTGCCGCAGGGCGAGCGGTCGACGCGGCCCGGCCACATGGTCGTGCAGGTGCGCACCGCGCCATCCGGCTCCTCGCCGCGGAACATGACGTAGGAAATGCCCCGGATTTCGGGGATCTCCGGATGCACGACTTCGAGCGAGCGGTTCAGTTCCGCCTTGATCTTCATGCCGGCCTCGACCAGCGTGCGGGCATTCGCCTTGCTGATCGATGTGCCGATCGCCGAGGCATCGACCAGTGCATAGAAGATGCCGCCATAGCAGATGTCCACCTTGATCCTGCCCAGGCCGTCGACATCAAGTTCGAGATCGAGTTCATGGACGAAGGAGGGTGGCATGGTCAGCGTCACGCTTTCGCAGCGTCCGTCGCGGCAGGTGGCTGTCGCCTTGACTAGGCCCGACGCGGTATCGAGCATGACGATCGTCTCGGGTTCCTTCATCTCCACCATGCCGGTTTCGAGCAAGGCGGTGGTGACGCAGATGGCGTTGGAGCCCGACATGGCATGCGCCTGGTCGGCCTGCAGGATGATGAAGCCGGCATCCGCGCCTTCCCTCCTGGGTGGCACCAGCAGGTTGGCCGAGCCGAGCGGGCCGGAGCGCGGCTCCAGGCACAGGAAGCGGCGGAGCGAATCGTCCACCGTGTTGATATGGTTCAGTTGCTCGGCGATCGTCTTGCCGGGAATATTGGGCACGCCGCCGGTCGCGACACGGCCGATCTCGCCCTCGCAATGCACATCCACCAACTGGATCGTCCGCTTCCATCTCATGCCTGTCAGTCCTCAAAACGATCGATGCGAAAAGGCGTCATGTCCACGGGCGGCGTTCGGCCCATGATCATGTCGGCCATCAGAATACCCGTCGTGGCCGAATAGGTCAGGCCGAGATGGCCGTGACCCGTCGAGTAATAAAGACCCTTGGTTCGGGCCGAGGCGGAGAGAACAGGGATCGTATCCGGTGTTGCCGGGCGATGGCCCATCCATTCAGTCGTGTTTCCCACATCAAGCGACGGCAGGGCGAACCTGGCGTGCTCGACGAGGATGCGGGCGCGCCGCCAGTTGGGGGCGCGGGTGAGCCCGGCCATCTCGACCGACCCGCCAACGCGGATGCCACCGGCCGTCGGCGTGACCATGAAGGCGCGCTCCGGCCAGATGAGAGAATATCTGAGCGCCGCAGCACCACCCGGCGCCATGATCTGGGTGTGATAGCCGCGCTCGGTTTCGAGCGGAATCGGCTCGCCCAGCGCCTTGGAAATGTCAGCCGTCTGCATGCCCATGGCGATGACGACACGATCGGTCTCGATCCGCCGGCCATCCTTCAGGATCGCGGCGGTAACGCCCCGCTCGTCGCGCTCGACGCGCGCCAGTTCGCCGTTCATGAGTTCGCCGCCGTGCTTGCCCATATCGGCGACGATGGCCGAGACATAGCGATTCGGATCGGTGATGAAATGGTTCTGCGGCAGCAGCACCGCTTTCAGGATCGCCGGGTTGAGTAGCGGTTCGCGCTCGCGGAGTGCTGCCCCCGTCAACACTTCGTATTTCAGGCCGTAGCGGTCCATCAGTTCGAGATTGCCGCGCCCGTCCTGGAATGCCTTCTCGGTTTCATAGAGCTGCAGGCAGGTCGCTTCGCTCAGGAGGTCAGGTGCGACCGTCTGGTCGAGCAGGCCCCTGATGTCGCCGAGCGCGCGGGTGGCGAGGCTGGCGCCGGCATCCTCGATCTCTTGGATACGCCGGGGCCGGCCCGCAGCCAGGAAGCGCAGGAACCAGGGGAGCATCTTGACTGCATAGAGTGGGTTTGCCGTGACTGGAGCCTGCGGGTTCATCATCCAGAACGGCAGTTTCTTCCAGGTCGAGGGGCGCGATGCGGCATCGAAACCATTGACCGCGATGCTCGCCATATTGCCAAAGGACGTGCCACGGCCGGGCTCGCCTTTGTCGAGCAGGAGCACCTTCTCTCCACGCACCGCGAGTTCGCGCGCAATGCCCACGCCGGCCAGACCGGCGCCCACGACGATGATCGGATGCGTTACCTGCATGTCCTATCCTGCTTTTCGCACGGCCACCGCCGGCATGAGATTCTTGAGCCGCCGAAGCTTGAGTTCTTCCGCGCGGATTGCGTCGACCGCCGCGCCGCGATCGATCCGGACGAAACGCATTGCCGACCCGGAGGGCGCCTGGGCCAGTTTCCAGAGGTCGGACTCGATGACATGGGCGAATTTCGGATAGCCGCCGCAGGTATTGGCCTCGGCGAGCTGGATGACCGGCGCGCCCGACGGCGGTACCTGGATCGTGCCCGGCATGATGCCGTGCGACATGAGTTCCAGCTTGGACGTCAACGCAAGTGCCGGGCCTTCGAGCCGCATGCCCTGGCGATTGTTGTCGGAAGAAACTTTGTAGCTGGTGGAGAAGAACGCCTCGCGTGCCGCATCGGTGAAGGCCTCGAATTCCGCGCCGGGCATCACACGTAGCGTCAGCGCTTCTCCCCGAGGCGAACCGCCAAGGCACTCGCGGAAATAGAAGGGATCGGCACCATGGCCAGTCAGTGGCATGTCCCGCTCACTCGGGCCGCCTGTCGCCAGCCTATCGCCCCGCATCAATGCCCGGCCTTCCAGCCCGCCGAAAACACTCTTCAGATCCGTCGCACGCGACCCAAGAACTTGAGGCAGATCGATGCCGCCGCCCAACCCGATATAGGCGCGCAAGCCTTCCGACGGCGGGTCAAGGCGGAACTCGTCGCCGGCTTCGGCGACTAGCGCCCACCAGGGCGGGATCGGATTGCCGTTCAGCGTCGCCGGGCAATTCGCGCCGGTCACCGAAAACTTAGCCGGCTCAATGAACTTCATCCGGAAGGGGAAGATGGTGATTTCGATCGCAGCAGCGCCCTCGTCGTTGCCGAGCAGGAGGTTTGCCACGCGCAGCGCGGGCCTGTCCATCGCGCCGCCCCGGCCTATGCCCTGGTCGAGGAAACCCGGGCGGCCGAGGTCTTGCACTGAATTCATCAGGCCGGCTGTGAGGATTTCGATCATGACGGGCGCTCCGCGACGAAGCGTATCCGGTCCCCCGGTTCGAACAAGGCGGGGCGGGTGCGGTTCGGATCGAAAAGATCGAGCGGAGTTCGACCCAGAATGTGCCATCCCGACGGCGCGGTGATCGGCATGATTCCGGTCTGACCGCCGCCGATGATGACGGAACCCTTGGGCACGCCCTGGCGCGGGTTGGCAAGACGCGGTGCGGCCAGCGAGGGATCGAGGCCGGAGAGGTAGACAAAACCCGGCATGGCGCCGACGGCGGCGACTGAATAGAGCGGTGCCGTATGGCGCAGGATTACGTCGTCGACGGTCAACGACTTAGCCTGGGCGAAATCTTCGAGGTCCACCCCATCCGAGCCACCGTAGAAGACCGGTACGTCGATCACGCGGCCGGTATTTTCGCCTCGGACGGGCGCTTCCCACAGATCGCGTATCGACATCTCGACTACATAGGCCTCGAGGATCAGCGGATCGAACACGACCATCAGGTTGTTCATTCCCGGCACCGTTTCGAGCACGCCGTGGATGAACTTGAGATCGCGCGCCAACCGCCAGACCTTCTCCTGCACGGAATCGTCGAAGGTTGCGCCCGCTCCATCCAGCAGGATGGCGCCAGTGCCTTCTTGCGACAAACGCGGCTCGATTTCCCCATGCAACATGACAGTTCCCAGATGGATTGAACAACTGATATATCAGTTCGAGGCTCTTGCAAAGAGGATGCAAGATTTTCCCCAACGAATTGAAGCGGCGACGAAACCGGATTAGAGGTTGGATCGAAACGAGGTGCAAGTGATGACGTTGACGGTCGATCTGAATTCCGACATGGGCGAGGGGTTTGGCCCTTGGAAAATGGGCGACGATGCGGCGATGCTCGACATTGTCACCTCAGCCAATATCGCCTGCGGCATGCATGCCGGCGATCCCGAGGTGATGGCGAAGACATTCGGTGAGGCCAAGACGAAGGGTGTCGCGGTCGGGGCGCATCCGGGTTATCCGGATTTGTTCGGCTTCGGGCGGCGCAACATGCCGTTTACGATGGGCGAGACTGAACGCCTGATCGCCTACCAGATCGGTGCGGCCGAGGCGATGGCTGCTTATGCCGGCCACAAGCTCACCTATGTGAAGCTGCACGGCGCGCTGGGCAATCTCAGCCAGCAGAACAGGGATGTGGCGCTCGCCGCGCTCAGGGCGATCAGGGCGGTCAATCCGAAACTGATATGCCTGACGATTGCGCTGGGCGAAATGGACAAGCTGGCCGGCGAGATGGGGCTTGAGAAGAAGTCGGAGATTTTCGCCGACCGCGCCTATACGGATGAAGGCTTTTTGGTCGACCGCAAACTGCCCGGCGCGGTGCTGCACGACCCCGACGAGGTCGCGCGCCGTATCCTCGCCATGCTGGAGCAAGGTGGCGTTATCACGGCGTCAGGCAAATTGCTGAAGACGCCCGTCGAATCGATCTGCGTCCATTCCGATACGCCGGATGCGGTGGAGATCGCGCGCAAGCTCAGGACCTCGCTCGAAGCGTCCGGCGTCACCGTCAAATCCTTCGCTGGGGCCTGATTGCATGGATCTCACCCTGATCGAAAAGCTGATGCGGCTCCTGGAGGCCTCGGACCTGCAGGAACTCGATGTCAATGAAGGCGGCATGCGGATAAGGCTGGCCAAGAAGCGGAGCGGTGGCGCCGTCCCGGAAGGCGAGCCGCCAATTGCCGCCGCCCGGCCGCCGATCGACGCGCCGAAGGCTGAACCTACCGCCCATCGCATCATCGCGGGCATGGCGGGCACCTTCTATCGCTCGCCCTCGCCTGGTGCGCTGCCCTTCGTGACGGAGGGCTCGGAAATCCGCGACGGCCAGCAGTTGGCCATCATCGAGGCGATGAAAATGCTCAACCCGGTCGAGGCTGACACCGATGGCGTGATCACGCGCATTCTGCTTGAGGATGGGGATTCGGTGTCGCCGGGGGCGGTCATGTTCGAGGTCGAGCCGAAATGAACGAGACAATTCGCCAAACTGTGCTGGACCTGATGAACCGGCACGGCATCGGAGAACTGGAATATGAAGGGCCCGATGGCACGCTGATGCTCGATACGGAGCGGGCAATCCAGGCGCATGCGAAGATTTTAGCCGATTCTCCGGGTGTGTTTTTGTCGCGTCATCCCGGCGACAAGACGGAGCCCGTATGGCCGCGTCACGTCCGCCGGGGCGAGATCATCGGCTGGCTGAAAGTGGGGCCGCTGCTCAGGCCCGTCACGGCGCGCGAGGACGCCGTCGTGGCCCGCCCTATATTACCGGATGGATCGTTAGCCGGCTACGGAGGCCGGCTTTTTTAGGAGGACCACGGCCCGAGACCCACCCCTGTAAGGGCAGGGCAATCGCATATGGAACGGCGCGCGCGCCTTGCTCCCTCTTCTCCCCAGCGGGGAGAAGTGCCGAGCGCATGCGAGGCGATGAGGGGGGCCTCCTGGCACAGTGTTTGCGCTTCGCGACCCCCCATCCGGCGCTGCGCGCCACCTTCTCCCCGCTGGGGAGAGAGGGGGGTATGCGGCTCGCCTCGCCATAGGCCCACATTGCCTTTGTGGGGCGGCTTTACTCAGGATCTCAGATACCAGAGCCCTTTTCCGATTCCGGCGCCTGCCCTGCAGCTTCCGCTTCCTCGCGTGCCTTCGCCTTCTTAAGCAAGGACTTGCTGCGCGTGATGCGCACCTTCTTGATACGGCGCGGATCGGCGTCGAGAACGTGGAATTCGAAGCCCGGTACGGCCTGGACGACTTCGCCGCGCGCGGGAATCCTGCCGAGTTCGGAGAAGATCAGGCCACCCAGCGTATCGACTTCCTTGATCTGCTCGGCGATGTCGAAATCGGGACCGATCGCCGCGGCAATCTCCTCAAGATCGACGCGGGCATCGGCGATGAACACGTCGTCTGCCTGGCGTGAGAACATGGCCTCTTCATCGTCGTGCTCGTCCTCGATATCGCCGACCAGCATTTCGACGATGTCTTCGAGCGAGGCGAGCCCATCCGTACCGCCATATTCGTCGATCACCAGCGCCATCTGTATGCGCTCGGCCTGCATCTTGACCATCAGTTCGGACGCCAGCATCGAGGGTGGCACGAAAAGCACTGGCCTAAGAATGCCGGCTTCGGCGATCGTGGTGTCCGGATTGACGCGGGAGAGATCGAAGGGCTTGCTCTTGGTGCTCTGTCTCGGCGCGGCGGCGCCGTCGGGCAGGGGCAGCGGTGCGGGCTTGGCCTGCGCACGCCGCTTGTTGCGGCTTTCCTTGATCATGAAACCAAGGAGGTCTCTGATATGGACCATGCCTTTGGGGTCGTCGAGCGTCTCGTTGTAAACGGGCATACGCGAGCGGCCGGTCTCGTGGAACAGCATCATCAACTCACCGATCTTGGTGTCTTGGTCGATCGCCTCGATCTCGGCGCGCGGCACCATGACATCCTCGACGCGCACTTCACGGAAGCGCAGGATGTTGTTGAGCATCGCCCGCTCGACGGGCGAAAAGCCGATCGCGGCGCTTTCCTCGGTCGCCAGCACGTCGGCGAGGTCTTCGCGGAAGCTCGACGCATTCTGCGGCCTCAGCAGCCGTGCTACCTTTGCCCAGATCGATTGTCTGGGCGCGGTGGTACTGTCGCCTTTGGGGGAACTGGTGCCATCCTCGGACGATTTATGCGCCGATGGCTCTGTTGCCGCATCATGCGGCCGTGTGGAATATTCGTTCATTGCCTCAACTGTCGTTGTGGTCTTCCCCGTAGGGATCGGCAAGGCCCATCTCCGCCAGTAGGCGGGTCTCCAGGTCTTCCATGACCGCTGCTTCCTCATCCGTCATATGATCGTAGCCGAACAGATGAAGGAAGCCATGCACCAGTAGATGGGTCAGATGATCATCAAATGGAATGCCAAGGTCAAGGGCCTCGCGGCGCAATGTTTCCTCGGCCATGATGATATCGCCCAGCATCGGCCCCGGCTGACCACCCGGCGCCAGAGGAAAAGCGGGAAAGGACAAGACGTTCGTCGGCTTGTCCTGGCCGCGCCAGGCCTCGTTGACCGTCCTTATATCGTCGTCGCTGGTGAAGACCAGCGAAATCTCCACGGGGTCGTCGGGGAAGGGCTGTCCGGTGTTCGACGCAAGGAAACCGGCGGCATGCTCCAGCACGCGGGCGGCAAAGCCATTGAGCACACCCTCGTCCGGCCAGCCGCCGGACTCGACGCTCAGTTGGATCTCCAGTCTCGTGGCACTGTCAGACATCACACGTTCGCTTGGGTGGCGATCGTCTTCGCGGCACCATCGGCTTCATAGGCACGCACGATGCGGGCAACCATCGGGTGGCGCACGACATCGACATCCCTGAATTTGACAATCGAAACACCTTCGACGCCGTCGAGGATTTCGAGTGCCTCGACCAGGCCGGATTTTACACCGCGCGGCAGGTCGATCTGGCTTGGATCGCCCGTGACGATCATCCGGCCGTTTTCGCCGAGACGGGTCAGGAACATCTTCATCTGCATGGCGGTGGTGTTCTGCGCCTCGTCGAGGATGACTGCGGCGTTCGCCAGCGTGCGGCCGCGCATGAAGGCCAGCGGCGCGATCTCGATGACGCCGGCGGTGATGGCGCGTTCGACCTTGTCGCCCGGCATCATGTCGTAAAGCGCGTCATAGAGCGGGCGGAGATAGGGATCGACCTTCTCCTTCATGTCGCCGGGCAGGAAGCCAAGCCGTTCACCGGCCTCGACGGCCGGTCGCGACAGGATAATGCGGTCGACGGCGCCGCGTTCGAGCAGTTGAGCGGCATGCGCGACGGCAAGATAGGTCTTGCCGGTGCCGGCGGGGCCGATGCCGAAGACGAGCTCGGAGCGCTCCAGCGCCCGCATATAGACGTCCTGGTTGGGTGTCCGGGCGTGGATCGTCTTCTTGCGGGTCGAAATCTGGCCCATCGAGAGCTTGGCCTTCTTTTCGAGCGCGGGGAAGACGAGCTGGTCGTCGGCGGCTTGCGCCATGCGGATTGCGCCCTCCACATCCGAAGCCTCGATCGGCGAGCCTTTCTGCAGCCGGTCGTAGAGGTAATCGAGCGTGCGGCGGGCGAGGTTGGTGGCGGCGACATCGCCGGTGATCGACACGGTGTTGCCCCGGGCGCGGGCATCGATCTTGAGCCGGTCTTCGATGAGCTTGAGGTTCTGGTCGTACTGGCCGAACAGCTCACTCGCGAGGCGGTTGTTTTCGAAGGTTAGAACAAAGTGATTTGCGTCTGTCCTGCTGGGCTGGCGCTCTTTAGACATCAACTCGGGTCTGTTCAAACCGCCTTGCTCCTTTGTGTCGGCGGGCCTGCGCATCATGCCGTCTCGGCGTGAAGGCTATTGGTGCCTGCCTTGGTGATTCGCACCTTTATAATGTCACCAATTTTGAGATTGTCATTGCTTTTCATTTCGATAATCACAGGCAAAAGCCAGGGCGAACGACCCATCATCTGGCCCTCGAAGCGGCCGGGCTTTTCCACCAGAACGTCGAAAACACGATCCGCCATCGACTGCTGGAACGCAGTCTGCTGGCTGAACAGCAGGGCCTGCAGCCGTTCCAGCCGTTCTGCCTTGACGTCCTCCGGAACATGGTCGGGAAGGTCGGCGCCGGGGGTCCCGGGACGGGGCGAATATTTGAACGAAAAGGCCTGTGCATAACCCACGGTCTCGACCAGCCGCATCGTCGCCTGGAAGTCCTCTTCCGTCTCGCCGGGAAAGCCGGTGATGAAATCGCCCGAGATCGCCATGTCGGGGCGCACCGAACGGATGCGCTCGATCAGAGCAATATATTCGGCGGCCGTATGTTTCCGGTTCATCGCCTTGAGAATGCGGTCGGAACCAGCCTGCACCGGCAGATGCAGGTAGGGCATCAGCTTGGCCAGATCGCGATGCGCCTCGATCAGCCGGTCGTCCATGTCGCGCGGATGGCTGGTCGTATAGCGCAGTCGTTCGATGCCGTCGATCTCGGCAAGATGATAGAGCAGTTCGCCCAACCCCCAGGCGGAGCCATCGGGGCCGTGGCCGTGCCAGGCGTTGACGTTCTGGCCGAGCAGGGTGACTTCCTTGACGCCGGCATCGACCAGCCTCCTGGCCTCGGTCAGGATCTGGCCAAGCGGGCGCGAGACCTCGGAGCCGCGCGTATAGGGCACCACGCAGAAGGTGCAGAATTTGTCGCAGCCTTCCTGTACGGTCAGGAACGCGGTGACGCCTCGGGAAATCGTTTTCTCCCGGTTGATCTGCGGCAGGTATTCGAATTTGTCCTCAACGGCGTAGTCGGTCTCGACCACCTTCTCGCCACCCTTGGCGCGCGCAAGCGCCTCCGGCAGGCGGTGATAGGTCGTTGGGCCGATCACCAGATCCACGACGGGCGCGCGGCGGATGATCTCGCTGCCCTCGGCCTGCGCCACGCATCCGGCAACGCCGACCATCAGATCGCGTCCGGCTTTCGCCCGCGCACGCTTCATCTTCTGCAGGCGGCCGAGCTGCGAATAGACCTTCTCTGCGGCCTTTTCGCGGATGTGGCAGGTGTTGATCAGCACGAGATCGGCGTCCTCCACCGTGTCGGTCGGCATATAGCCGCTCTCGCCCAGCGAATCCGTCATGCGCTGGCTGTCATAGACATTCATCTGGCAGCCATAGGTCTTGACGAAGACCTTCTTGCTGTTGGCAAGCGGCTGGAGATCCTTGGCTGGTACGATCTGGTTCATGCGGGGCTCTTTAAAACAGATGAGCCTTCGGGTGAAGCAGTTATTTTTGCCTCGGCTTGAGCGTCATGAACTCTTCGAGGATCACGTCGCGACAATTTTCGGCTGCTTCCCTTGCGACTTCCTCCGCGGCAGCCGTATCACCCAGCTTCAGATGGATCCGGTATTGCAGCTTGTAGCCGGTTTCCTGATGCGGACGGAGCGTGCGGACGCGGCTGGCAAAGGGCATGGCATCGGCAAACCTGCCTTTATCGATCAGCAGCCTGCAGGCCGCCTTGGCGAAACCGTAGAGGCTGACATTCAGCGCATTGTCGCCAAGAAAATCGAGCAGGGCAACGGCGTCTTCCGTCCGCTTTTCCAGGATCGCCGTATTGAAGGCGAGGATTGCGTCCGTCATCTCGGTGGACTGGCCAAGTGCGCTGGCGGCGAAGGTCGATGCGATGGTGCCGACGAAATCCTTCGTGACATGGCGAAGATCGGGCCCCCAGACGGAAGGATCCTTAGACAACATCACGCGCTCATAGCTCGGCACATAATGCACGAAATCGTAGCGGTCGCAGATCAGGCCGATGGCGGAGCGCAGCGTCGACTTGCTGTAGGTATTGGCGATCAGGATATCCTGATCGGTCATCGTCCGCTGCAGCGGCACCGGCGACACCGTCATGGCGATCTGCCTTGCGCCATTCTCCCTGAGCGTCTTGATGGTCCTGTCGAGGATTTCGAAACATTGGAAGAAATCCATGACCTCGAACATGAAGCGATCCGGTGCCGCGCGCACCTGCCGGCCCCCCGGCATCCGCTGGATGTGCAGGCCGGTCTTGGTGTCGAACCAGGTTTCCGTCAGGCCTGGCGTGAGAACCACCAGGTCGCAGTCGAAGATCTGGACATGCAGGTCGTAGATCTGCTGGCGACGCTCGACAGCGCGCTCCCGCGAGACGGGAACACCGCTCGACAGTTGCAAGTCAAGAATCCTGCCGCTGCCGATGTCGAGCATCATGTGCTCGACATTTTCCCAGGTGACCTTGCCGCCTTCGGCTCTGACCCGCGCCAGCCACTCGATTTCGATGCCGATGGAGGCGATCGTGTATTTGTTCAGGATTCCCTGGATGCGGCCGCCCTGCCCATACTCCTCGACCGGGGCAGAGTAGCCCATGAGGGGGACGTCGAAACCTTCCGCTTCGAAATATTCCTCGATATTCCGGGCAAAGCAACTGCCCATCGTCACCACTTTAGCACCCGGCTGCAATTTCACACCGGTGTCGAAGGATGGGTTTGCGACGGGCTCGAGCCGGCTGTCCGGCCCGCGTGCGGGCCATTCGGAATGGGGATTGTTGCGGCTCGTGTCGAGCGCTTCATGAAAGCTGATCACCAATCTACCCCAGTCATATCAGGTTATACTTCATGCTGGATTAGTTCATGGCGTGTGAAGAAGCAACCAGCGTGCAGGTCCTAGCCACGCCCCCGCAGGCTCCTCTCCAACATTCCGCGCAACTGGTCCCGTACGAAAGCGCTGACGTGTTTGCGGCTCGTTTCCCGCACGACCTCCACCGTATCGCCAAAGCGGACATCGACATCGATCGCGCCCGTCTTGAGCACGCCGAGGAGATGCGGCAGCAGATCGACGTCGCCGGGCCAGGTCGCTACCGGGCGATGATAATGGCCCATCGCCATGCCGTGGATGCGGGTATAGGTCACGGCGACCGGCTGGACATGCACCACGCCTTCGGGCGCGATTTTGGCCGCCGAAGTGGCCGAGGCAAAGAGCGAAGACTTGATCTCCCTAAGCCGATTGCCGTCGGTGGTGGTTCCCTCGGGAAAGAGCACGACCGCCTCCCCCGCGATGAGGCGCACAGCCATTTCGTCGGCCTGTTCGCGGGTCTGGCGGCGCTCCTCGCGCCTGATGAAGATCGACCGTTGCAGCCGTGCCAACAGGCCGAAGACCGGCCAGTCCCTGACCTCGGATTTGGCGACAAAGGTCGCATCCACGACGGAGGCGACGACCAGGATATCCAGCCACGACGAGTGGTTGGCCGCCATCAACAGCGGCCGGCGCTGTTCCGGGGCGCCATGCACATGCACCTTGATGCCGATCGCCCAGAGTACGGCCTTGTGCCACAGACGCGGCAGGCGATTGCGCCACGGTAGTTCCAGCCAGAGGAAGATCAGGTGAAAAGGCAAGAGCACAAGCGTCGTGATAAGGACGGCGGCAATCGCCAGCCCCACCCTGATCCAGGCGATCACGGTTGCTTCTCATCCTTGACGAGTGGAATGCCGTAGAGTTCGAGCCTGTGATCGACCAGTCGGAAACCATGCTCGCGAGCGATCTTTTCCTGCAAAGCCTCGATCTCGGCCGAGTGAAACTCGATCACCCTGCCGCTCTTGAGGTCGATCAGATGGTCGTGGTGCTCTTCCGGCACCGTCTCGTAGCGCGAACGGCCTTCACGGAAATCATGCCGCTCGATGATGCCGGCATCCTCGAACAGTTTCACGGTACGATAGACTGTGGCGATGGAGATCTTCGAATCGATCGCCGACGAGCGGCGATGGAGTTCCTCGACATCGGGATGGTCGGACGAATCCTGGAGAATCTGCGCGATAACGCGGCGCTGCTCGGTCATGCGAAGGCCGCGCTCGGCGCAAAGTTCGATCAGCGTGCGCGTAATATCGGCCATCGATGGCTCCCCGGGCGTCCAACTCAATGAGCGAGTTAGCGGAGATCAAGCCGCATGACAAGCGCCGTGGATTTCTGTCCCGTGTCCACGGCGTAATAGCCCTTGCGTTCCCCCACTTTTAGGAAGCCGAGCTTGCGATAAAGGTTGAGCGCGGCGTCGTTGCTGGGGTCCACCTCCAGGAACATGGTTTCGGCGCCGCGACCGCGCGTTTCGCGAAGAGCGGCGAGCATCAAACGCCAGCCGAGCCCCTGTCTCGGGTATTTGTTGGAGACCGCGATGGAGAGGATTTCCGCTTCGCCCGCCGCCTCGCGCGCCAGCACGAAGCCACCAAGCCCGGCGATGCCGTTGTTCGGCCGCGCCGTATAGCCGAAGACGGTGGACTGGGTCATCAGCGAGTGGAATTCGCCGTCGCCCCAGCCTTGATGGAACCGCTCGGCATGCAGCAGGGAGAGATCACGGCAATCGTCGAAACCGGCCGGGAAAATATCGAACTCGGTCTTTCGGATGAAGAAGCTTTCGAGCAGCGAGACCGGGTTCATCGGACTTTCCATGGCGGCACTTGAACTGACCCTACCATCCAAAGATTGAGAATTTTTTAACCATAGCGCAAATCACACATGCTTGATCGCAAAGTTGGTCTGCGGCTTGGCGCCGGCGCCCCGGATATAGACCGGGCTTGCCTTGATGTCATCCGGCAGGCGCGCGCCGATCCGGCCGATGCGATCGAGGGGATAGACATCGATGTCATGCGGCACATTGTCGAGGGCGCTGGCTCCAGAGCCGATCAGGATGCCGTCGAAGCGCGAAACGATGGCGCGGACATCGTCGTAGCTATAAGCCTCGGGCTCGGTCAGCACCTCGCCGTCGGGCGCGAAGACCTGGGCGAATATCTCGTCGCGGCGCGCGTCGATCGCGGCCACCACAGGAGCGGGCGGCCCGATCTCCAGCAGCTGTTCGGCGACGACCTGCAGCGTTGTTACGCCGACGGCGGGAATGCCGAGCGAAAGAGCAAAACCGCGCGCTGCCGCCACACCCACCCTGATGCCGGTAAACGAGCCGGGGCCCACCGTCACGGCAATCCGCGTCATCTCCCGCAGCGTCATGCCGGCCTGGGTCAGGACTTCGTCGACCATCGGGATCAGCCGTTCGGCATGCCCCTTGCCCAGCGTCTCGGAGATCGATGCGACAAGCACGCTCGCGCCGGCGTCATAAATGCCGGCCGCGCAAACCGACCCTGATGTGTCGATGACGAGGATCATGGAAAAATGAAGCCGCCGATCAGACGGCTTCGACTTCCCGAACCTCGGGAATGAAATGGTGCAGCAGGTTCTGCACGCCGTGCTTCAAGGTCGCGGTCGAGGACGGGCAGCCTGCACAGGAGCCCTTCATATTGAGGAACACGGTGCCGTCGCGATAGCCCTTGAAGGTGATGTCGCCGCCGTCTTGCGCGACCGCTGGGCGGACCCGGGTTTCGAGCAGTTCCTTGATCGTCGCGACCAATGTCTCGTCGCCAGGTTCAAAGAACTCGCCCTGCGCATCGATATCGTCCTGGTCGTGTGCGGAACCCATGATCGGCGCGCCCGACATGTAATGTTCCATGATCGCGCCGAGGATGGCGGGCTTCAGATGGGCCCAATCGGCGCCGTCCTTGCTGACGGTCACGAAATCATAACCGAAGAAAACGCCGGTTACGCCACGAATGCTGAACAGCTGCTCGGCCAGCGGCGAAGCGACCGCCTCGTCGGCGCTGCGGAAATCGGCGGTGCCGTCTTCGAGCACGATCTTGCCTGGCAGGAATTTCAAGGTCTGTGGGTTCGGCGTGGCTTCGGTCTGAATGAACATCGGTCGCTCCAAGTGTTGCTCGCGGGTCAAGGCCGGAGAACTTTAGAATAGTTCCAATTTAATAGTCTCCTTGCGTGATTGGCGCAAGTGATATGATGCGATTTCAGGACAAAAACAAGAGCGGGGTTCTCAGCTTATTACGACAAAGTTCGCTCGAAGAATGCGATCAGGCGTTCATGATGATCGTTTTCGGCCGCACTGCCAGGTATGTGGTCCTGTCCTTCGTAAAAGTGGACTTCGGGCGTCCGTCCGCTCCGTTGCAGCCTCTCGGCCAAGCGCCGGGTCATTTCGACGGACCAGGTTCGGTCGGCTGTGCCGTGGCTGAGAAAGAGCGAGCCTTCGTATCGCTCGATTTCGATCGGTGTGGTGGGCAGAAGATCGACCGTCGAGCCGCGCCACGACCAGGCCCTCTTTCCGGGATCCCAAACCTGCCAGCCTGGATCACCGCTGTCGCGCCAGTTTTTTCCATTGAACGCACCACAAACTACGTCTGCCGGACTATGGGCGGCAATCGCATCCGGTTTGCCGTCCATGTCGTCGCGTGCCATGAGGGATGCCAGCAGCAGGGCGTGCTCGGCACCACGCGACACGCCGTAAATCCCAACTTTCTTCCCAGCCGCAGGAAAGGCACGCAAGGCCGCAAGCGCATCGACTGTCCGGTCGAGCGGCACATCGATGATGTCACCCGCATTCCAGGCATTGCCGCCATTGGAATAGCCGAACGGAAACGCGAGAAATCCATGCGCGGCAAGCAGAACCGCGTTCCTATGACTCCATCCCGACCATGCGCCTTCAGAGCCATGGAGAATCATGATTGCCGGAAACGGGCCATCGCCAGCCGGTCCGTAAGTCGTTCCCCAATCGGGTATAAGACGGCGCAAGATAGCTAGACCCAAATCGAACGTCCCTTCCTGCAGATTGTGTGGCGTTCCGGCGATGCTGATCGTGTCGTATCGACGATCCTTCTGTGAAAAGGAACTTGTGGGCCTGATTTAGGCCAGCGCGTCGATGTCTTCCTCGGTCAGTGTGTCTGGCACGATCGTGACGGGGATCGGAAATGACGGCGTACCGCGCCCGGCAACGGCCATCACCAGCGGACCCGGGCCTTCCTTGCCGCTCGCGGCCGCGAGCACCAGGATGGCGATATCGCGATCCTCTTCGATCAATTGCAGGATCTGGTCGGTCGCCTTCCCCTCGCGGATGATGAGTTCCGGCTCGTGGCCGATCTTCTCACGCACGTCCTGCGCCACCTTGGCCATGATGGCGTCAGCCTCCTCGCGCGCCTCCGCCCGCATGACCTCGGCGACCCCGATCCACTGGTTGAAATCAGCATCCGAGATCACATAGAGCAGCACGAGGCCGCCGTTGGAATTCTTGGCGCGCATGCCAGCATAGCGCACGGCGCGGGCGCTTTCGGGCGTTTCATCGATGACGGCGAGGAATTTGCGGCGGTGGCCCTCCAGCCGCGACTGACGTGTCGATACCATGAAGTCGTGTCCCCCAAACAGTCTATCGGGGCCGGTGTGAATCCCGGCCCACCGCTGGAGTTTTAACGGAGAAAGCCGATGATGTCTCTGACTTCATTCATCACGACATCGGCTCTGGCCCGCGCTCTTTCGCCGCCCTTCTTGAGGATGGCGTCGATATGGCTGGTGTCGTCCATCAGCCGCCGCATCTCGCCGGTGATCGGCGACAGTGCCGAAATGGCGAGATCGACCAGCGCCGGCTTGAAGACCGAGAACTGCTGGCCGCCGAACTCCGAGAGCACCTCGGCCTTGGTCTTGCCGGCGAGTGCCGCATAGATGCCAACAAGGTTGTCGGCTTCCGGCCGGCCCTTGAGGCCTTCGGTCTCCGACGGCAAGCCATCCGGATCGGTCTTGGCCTTGCGGATCTTCTTGGAGATCGCGTCCTCGTCGTCCATCAGGTTGATGCGCGAGAGGTCCGAGGGGTCGGATTTCGACATTTTCTTGGTGCCGTCGCGCAGGCTCATGACGCGCGGCGCAGGGCCATCGATCAACGGTTCGACCATCGGGAAATAGGCATGTACCGGCTCGTTGCCCACGGTGATGTCGATGCCACGGCCGACCTTCCTGATGCCATCCTTGAAATCGAGGTTGAACTTCATGGCGATGTCGCGGGCAAGCTCCAGATGCTGCTTCTGGTCGTCGCCGACAGGCACATGCGTGGCGCGGTAGACGAGGATGTCGGCCGCCATCAGGCTGGGATAGGCGAGCAGGCCGAGTGAGGCGTTCTCGCGGTCCTTGCCGGCCTTGTCCTTGAACTGGGTCATGCGGTTCATCCAGCCGATGCGGGCGACGCAATTGAATATCCAGGCAAGCTCGGCATGCTGCGGCACGGCGGATTGGTTGAAGACGATGTGCTTTTCGGCATCGATACCCGAGGCGATGAAGGCCGCCGCGATCGAGCGGATCTGGCCCGGCAGGTCCTCATGGACCAGTTGCGCGGTGATCGAATGCAGATCGACGACGCAATAGATGCAATCCGAACCTTCCTGGAGTGCGACGAATTTCTTGATCGCGCCGAGATAGTTGCCGAGATGGAGATTGCCGGTCGGCTGGACGCCGGAGAATACGAGCTTGTTGAACTCACCCATGAAATGTTCCTCGGTTAGGCTTGTGGAGGGCCCCAGGGCAGTGTGTCGCCCATGTTGCTGACGGGCGGGCTTATGCACCGGCCGAAACGCACAATCAAGTAGCGCTCAGGGCGCTCCGGAGAATGACTCTGGAGACGCCACAATGAGGCGCGCAAAAGCAATTCTCAAAAATGCCGTTTTTAGGATTTTTATGCCGCGCCTTGGGGCTTTTCGGCGGATGCATCAAGCATTCGAATAAAACAAGGAATTTGTATTGCGTAAGATCACCTCGCTTGCCCTTGCGGCTGTCATGGCGCTCGGCGCCAATGTCATCACAAATATAGATGCCATGGCCAGCTCGAAGACCCGCCAGGTCATGAAGTTCAAACGCCACCAGGTGTCCTACGGCTACGCGCTGCAGCGGGTGAGTGTGAAGGCCGGTTGTTTCCCGGACCAGCTGAACATGGTGCTCGCCCATATCGCGCGGAAGACCGGCGGCCGGCCGATCGTCACGTCAGGCCATCGCCACGGCGGTCGGCGCGGATCCTATCACCGCAAATGCGAGGCGGCCGACATCCGCGTGCCGGGCGTCTCCGTCAGCCGCATCATCGCGGCGGCGAAGACCGCACCCAACATTGGCGGCATCGGGACGTACTGCAACGGGCTGGTGCATGTGGATGTGGGGCCGAAGCGGCGCTGGCGGCATTGCTGAAGATTCAAGACCGAGGTCTTAAGCCGCGTGTTGAATCATATCCCAGCGATTGCCGAAGGGATCGCGGAACACAGCCACCGTGCCATAGACTTCATGCCGGGGCGCCTCCTCGAAGATCACGCCCTTCGCCAGGTAGGCCTCGTGATCCCGCGCAAAGTCATCGGTCGAGAGAAAGAAGCCTACGCGGCCGCCGGCCTGGTTACCGATGGCCGCCTGCTGTTCTTCGCCAACGGCCTTGGCGATGAGAATGCTTGCGCCATTGCCGCCCGGTGGCCGCACCACGACCCAGCGTTTTTCGTCATCGAGGCCGTTGTCTTCGACCAATGTGAAGCCGAGCACTTCACAATAAAAGGCGATCGCCGCATCATAGTCCGGCACGACAAGGGCGACGAGAAAAAGGGATTGGTTCGGCATGGCTTCAATCCTGCGGCGATTGGTCGGCGGCCGCCGCTGGCGTACCCGCCTTGCGCTTCATGTTGCGCCGGATCATCCCCAGGCTCGCGCCGCCGATGGTGAAGGCGACGCCGAAATAGACCACCATGGCAAGGCCGATCAGCGCCAGCACGGTGAGCACTTCCTCGATCAGGCCGGACGTCGGCGAGATATAGGGCGCGGCGTAGATCGAGGCATATTCCAGCACCGCAGCCATGACGCCTGCCGCGATCAGCAGCCGTACCAGCCGCCAGACGAAATCGCGCTCGACATCGAAATGGCCGCGCCGCACCAGCGTCACGAACAGCAGCGTCACCGTGATCCAGCCCGACACGACCTCGGCAGTGGCGATGCCGCGTTCAGCGAAGAACGGGAAGAGCGAGATCGCCAGCGCGCAATTGGCCGCAACCGAGACAAACGTGAAACGCATCGGCGTCTTGGTGTCCTCGCGGGCGAAGAAGCCCGGATTAAGCGCCTTGATCATCACGAAACCGGGCAGGCCGAGGCCATAAATGGCGAGTATGCCGGCGACCGTCGCAGTCGTCGCCGGGTTGAACGCGCCATGTTCGTAGACGACACGGATGATCTCGTCGGATAGCACCCAGATCGCGGCGGCGGCGGGCAATGTCAGGAACAGCGAAAATTCCAGCGAGCGGTTCTGGATGTTGGAAGCCTCGACGAGATGGCCGCCACGGAGCGCGCGGGAAAGCTCCGGCAGCAGAACCACGCCCACCGCGATACCCACCACGCCCAGCGGCAGCTGGTAGATGCGGTCGGCATATTGCAGGGCCGAGATCGCACCCTCCTTGGTCGATGCGATCATCTGGCCGATCAACTGGTTGATCTGGGTGATGCCGCCGGTAATCGCGGCGGGGAATGCCAGCACCAGCAGCCGCTTGACGTTGGGCGTCATGCGCGGCCGCTTGAATCCGATCGACATGCCGGCCGCCCGGACGCCGACATAGAGCACCGCCATCTGCAACAGGCCCGCAACCAGCACGCCCCATGAGAGATACCAGGCGGTCGCAAGCGGATCGGCGCCGGTCCAGAGCCCGTAGCCGAGAGCGCCGATCATCATGACATTGAGGAAGATCGGCGCCACCGCCGCGGCAAAGTAATGGTGCAGGGAATTGAGCATGCCCGACAGCATCGCCGTCAGCGACATGCACATGAGATAGGGGAACATGACGATCGCCAGCTTGACGGTCACCTCGTATTTCTCGCTGCCCGCCTCGAAGCCCGGCGCGATAATGGTGCGCACGATCAGCGGCATGGCCAGTTCCATGGCGATCGTGATCAGCAGCAGAACCGTGAACAGGACGCCGAAGACTTCCTCCGAGAAACGCTTGGCCGCGTCCTTGCCGCCACCCTCGATCTCCTTGGCGAACAGCGGTACGAAGGCGGCGTTGAAGGCACCTTCGGCAAAAAGCCGGCGGAAGAGGTTAGGGAACCGGAACGCGGCATAGAAGGCATCGGCCATCGGCCCGGTGCCGAGTGCCGCCGCCATCAGCATTTCGCGCGCGAAACCGAAGAAACGACTGCCGAGCGTGGCGCCGCCGACCGTCATGAATTTCCTGACGAGGCTCATGCCAGTTTCCCGCTCATGAATGCGCGACCGGCTTCTTCACCGCCACGCCCTTGGGCGGCAGCGGCGTGACGACGCCGGGCGCCACGCGCTTCACGTCGGCGCCATCCTCGGCCATCACGGTCTTGAGATGGGCCGCGACCATCGCCTGGCGGTTCTCGTTGTTGAGTTTCTCACCGGTGAGGTCGGTGACATAGAACGTATCGATCACTTTCTCGCCGAAAGTGGTGATGCGCGCCGAGGCGATATCGAGCGAAAGGTCGGCGAGCATCGAGGTGATATCGGAGAGCAGGCCGGTCCGGTCGAGGCATTCGATCTCGATGACGGTCAGGCGGTTCGACAGTGAATTGGAGATCGTCACGCTGGGCACGATGTGGAAGGTCTTGTCCTTCTTCTTGTTCTTCGTGCGGGTGGCGATGACCTCGGGCAGGCGGCGCTTGCCGGAGAGCACGTCCTCGATCATCTTCGAGATCGTGCCGGCCCGGCGCAATTCGTCCTCGTCGTCCTTGAACTGCCGGCTGATATGGATCGTATCGAGTGCGCGACCGAATGCAGTGGTGAAGATCTGCGCATTGGCGATGTTGGCGCCGGCGGCGGCACAGGCGCCTGCCATGATCGCGAGCAATCGCGGGTGGTCGGGCGCCAGCACGGTGATCTCGGTAATCGCCTGGAACGCATCGGTGCGAACCATCGTGTTGAGCACCTTGCCCTGCTTGTCCGATTCCCGGACGAAGGCGGTGTGACGCACCTGATCCTCAAGCGGCACCGAGAGAAGATAGGGCTGGTAGTGCATGCGCACATAGGCCTTGCGCTCGTCCTCCGGCCAGTCCGACAGCGCTTCCATGAGCTTTTCGCGCGCCAGATTGACGCGCTCGTTGCGGCTGACTTCCGAGAAGCCGCCGGCCAGAAGCAGCTCGGTCTCGTAATAGAGGATGCGGAGCAACTGCCCCTTCCAGCCGTTCCATACGCCCGGGCCGACCGCGCGGATATCGCAGACAGTCAGGATCAGGAGCATCTTCAGACGTTCGAGCGACTGGACGCGGCTTGAGAAGTCCGAAATCGTCTTCCAGTCGTTGAGGTCGCGCGTCTGCGCAGTCATCGACATGGCCAGATGCTCTTCGATCAGCCAGGCGACCATCTCGGTCTGCTTGGGATTGAGGCCGAAGCGCGGGCAGAGCTTGCGGGCCATGCGGGCGCCGCCAATCGAGTGATCCTCGGCGCGGCCCTTGGCGATATCGTGCAGCAGCACCGCGACATAGAGCACGGTGCGGTCCTCAATCGTCTTGATCAGGGTTGCCGAGAGAGGAACATCCTCGACATCCTGGCCCTTCTCGATGTTGGAAAGCACCTCGACCGAGCGGATCAGGTGCTCGTCCACCGTATAATGGTGATACATCGAAAACTGCATCATCGAGACGATGCGGCCGAATTCCGGAATGAAGCGGCCAAGTACCCCCGCCTCGTTCATGCGTCGGAGAATCAGCGCCGGATCGCGCCGTGAGGTGAGGATGGCGATGAAGAGACGGTTTGCCTCCTCGTCGGCGCGCAGGCCGTCATTGATCAGATGCAGCGAACGGGTGACGCTCTTGAGTGCATCCGGGTGGAATTCGAGCCCGTTGAGATCGGCGATGTGGAACAGGCGGATCAGGTTGACCGGATCGCGCTTCAGCACATCGGGGTTGGCGAGCGCCAGCCGGCCCTTGTCCTCGACGAAATCCTGCGTGCCGGCGATCTTGCGCTTGCGGGCGGTAAACCGCGAGATGACGCCCGAAAGCCCCGGCTGTTCCTTGACCTGCTCGTCCTCCAGTGCCGCGCACAGAATGCGGGTGAGGTCGCCGACATTCTTGGCCACCAGGAAGTAGTGCTTCATGAACCGTTCGACGGCGGAGAGGCCGGGACGCGTGTGATAGCCCAGCGCTTCTGCGACTTCGCTCTGATGGTCGAAGGATAGCCGGTCCTCGGCCTTCCCCGTCAGGAAATGCAGATGGCAGCGCACTGCCCAGAGAAAATCCTCTGCCTTCTGGAAGGAGGCATACTCGGATTTCGAGAGAACGCCCAGATGCACAAGCTCGGCCGTGTCGCGCACGCGGTAGAAATACTTGGCGATCCAGAACAGCGTATGCAGGTCCCGTATGCCGCCCTTGCCTTCCTTGACATTGGGCTCCACGAGATAACGCGTATTGCCGGAACGGTCGTGACGGGCATCACGCTCGGCGAGCTTCGCGGCGATGAAATCGGCACCCGAGGCGCGGACGATCTCCTTGTCGAAACGGGTGGAAAGCTCAAGCTCGAGATTGACGTTGCCGCAGATGAAGCGCGTCTCGAGGATCGCCGTGCGGATCGTCATGTCGCTCTTTGCGAGCTGGATGCATTCGTCGATCGTGCGGGTGGCATGTCCCACCTTCAAGCCCATATCCCACAGGATATAGAGGATGAATTCCACAACCTTCTGGCCGAGCGGCGTCTGCTTGCCGGGCAACAGGAAGAGCAGGTCGATGTCGGAGCCCGGCGCCAGCGTCGCGCGGCCATAGCCACCGACGGCGGTTACAGTGACGATATCGTGCGGCGCGGGAAAGACGTGCCGAATCGCGAAATCGAACGTGTGGATGATGATCTGGTCTTCGAGCCAGGATATGCGCCGGGCGCAGCCCATGCCCGAACCGTCCCGGTTGAGGATTTCACGCGCCTTGACGCGGCCTTCCTGGCTGATGTCCTTGAGATAGGCGAGCAAGGCCGTCCGGCGGGCATCCCTGTCGGATTGATACTCTGCGGCGATCGCTTCCATTCGGGCTGCGAACGTCTCGACGTCGAGTATATCAGGATAGATTTCGTCCGGCTTTTCCACCAGGGCCTTGGTCTGCTGCATGAAATAACAACCTCTCCGGCAACCCGCCGGAACGCGGGGGTCTATAGCGCGAACGAGGACCCGAATACAGGAAATAGTTTGAGTGGGGCTTAACTGTGGTGTGACGAAAGACCCCGCCCCACACCTGGAAGGCTAGCTCTAATCGGCGATATCAAATTTGACGCCGGCCTTTTGGCAAACATGCTGCAGGGATCGCTTGTATTTAGCAAGAAGCTGCACAAATCGCCTATGCACTTTGCGTTCCAACGCGCCAGCGCACTCCGAAACCAGCAAGCGATTTGTCACCCGGACATGTCGCTTGAAAGTCGCAATTCCTTCCGTTCGCCCGAGTGAGCATTTTGCTTTTGCGTTGCCACGCAATTTGATTGTTCTATCGGCAAGGGCATTCTGTTCTTGCGTGATGAGATTCATGGCGCCGTCGAACACCGCTACGCATTTGTCGTAAGCCGGATTCGCACCGGCCGAACTCGCCCACGATGCGGCCGTCCAAACTGTGAGGATCGTCAGAGTTACTCGCATTATGGTGTTTACCGTGTCTCGCCGATTCATGAACTACATCACGCCAATTGCAAAAGAGCTATGGACTAATTCGAATCGCTATCCCCGTCTGTCAGGCATTTCTGCTGTCCGTTTTCACCCACGCATTGTTCCAACGCCAACGAATTGATTGGCGGTTCTTGTATCGCGGGCTTGGGAGGCTCGATCGCTTGTGTGCTGCAATTCGTGAGAGATAACAGAAGCAAGATCGCCGCAGTGGCCTTCGCCGCCGAAACGAGTTTCTTGTCCATCGGGTAGTTCACGCCCGCTTCGCCGTCAGCCCCGCGAGCTCCTGCCCCAGATCGGCGATGCGGCCGACGGCCTCGACCAGCGTTTCATCCGGCACGGTCAGCGACAGGCGCAGGAAATCCCTCGCGTTCTCGCCGAAAGATCCGCCCGGCATGACCGCCACATGCTTTTCCCGCAGCAGCTTGCGGGCGAAGGCTTCGCCGTCCAGCCCGGTGGCAGCGACATCGAGCAGGATGAACATGCCGCCTTCCGGCATCAGCGGCTTGATGACGTTCGAACCGGCAAGCGTATCCGCCGCGAGCTTCGCACGGCGGCTGTAGTTCTCGCGCATCACGCGGGCTGTGTCGAAAGGCTGGGATACCGCCATCGCCGTCATATCCGAGATGAAGGGTTGCACTCCGAACAGCATGGTCTCCGACACCGGCAGCAGGCGCTCGCAGAACTCGGCAGGGCCAGCGGCCCAGCCGGAACGGAAGCCGGGCGCCGCATGGGATTTCGAGATCGAGGCGACGGCGATCGTCCGGTCGGCAAATTCAAGGAAATCGAACGGCGAATGGAAGGCCGAACCGAAGGTCAGTTCCTCATAGACTTCGTCGCAAAGAATCCAGAGGTCGTGCTTGCGGCAGACTTCGCCGATGGCGATCACTTCCTCGCGGCTGAGCACCGCGCCCGAGGGATTGTGCGGATTGTTGAGCAGCAGCACGCGGCTCTTCGGCGTGATCGCCTTTTCCAGGTCTTCGGCCTGCATGTGGAAGCGGTTTTCCGCGCGCAACGGCACCGTCTTGATCGTGGCGCCGGTGCTCGCGACCACGCCCTCATAGGTCGCGTAGAGCGGATCGCCGACCAGCACTTCGTCGCCGGCTTCGGCCAGGCCCAGCATCACGGCAAAGAGCGCAGTCTGGGTGCCGGGGAAGCAGAGAATATTGGCTTCGGTCACGTCGGCGCGACGCTTGCGGTACTTCTCGACCAGCGCCTTGACGACGGACGGCTCGCCCCGGCCGTTGGAATATTTGGTGCGGCCGGCATACATGGCGCGCGCGGCCTCATGGAGCAACGCCCGATCCGGTGGCAGGTCGGGTTCGCCAATGGTCAGTTCGATAACAGGAATGCCTGAGGAGGCCATGGCGCGGGCCTGGATATGCAGCGCCCATTTGCCGGAGCCCAGTCCTGAAAGCCTGTCGGTGATGGATGCATAGCGCATGGCGGTTCCTTTCCGGATTTTCTTCGTTACTTTTTTTCAGCGAGCGAAATGCCGAGCAATCGCTCGACGGATGACAGCGCGACATGGGCGAGTTCGCCCTCGCCGAACATGTCGGCGGCCATCGAGCCTTCGAGCCAGAGCCCGTCCATCAGCCCGTTGATGGCGATGGCGAGATAGCGCAACTCGCCCGGCGCGAGCTTGCGGCCGGTTTCTTCGAGTGCCGCGCCGATATGCGCCTCGAGCTTATCGCGGAAAGCGAGGTAGCCCTCGCGATGGATGGCGGCCAGCGCCTCGTCGACCGTGATCTGCGAGATGAAGGTCGCCCAGAGCGACAGGTTGCGCGGATCGATGATCGGCGGCTTGAAATTGGCCAGCACGAAAATCCTGAGCCGGCTGATCGCATTGGTACCACGCTCCTCGGCTGCGTCATTCGCCGTCTCGAACATGGTGTTCATAATCGCCCGATACGCGGCCTGGAACATCAGCTCCTTGCTGACGAAATAGTGACGGATCAGGCCGGGCGTGACCCCGGCGCGATCGGCGATCTCGCGCACCGTCGCACCCTGCAGGCCGAATTCGGCGATCGCATCCAACGTCGCGGCGATCAGGTCCTGACGCCGCACCTCTACGCTTTCGTGATGGAAGGACCGCCGCGTCATCTCAGGCAGCCCTGAGCACAGGGCGGGTCAGGCAGGTGGGGCCGCCCTCGCAGGCGATGCAGAGCGCATCGGCCTCGAACGTCTCGACCACGCAGCCCTCTGCTTCCATGGCGGCCTTGGTCAGCGGGAAGCCATCGACCATGATCACATGCTTCGGCGAGGTCGGCAGGACATTGAGGTTGAGGCCATTCGATGCGGCGAATTCCTCGGCGGGTGCGACGATCATCCGGATGCCGCGTTCCTTCAACAGCATGTAAAATGCAGCCGGCAGCAGCGGTGCATGGACCAGCGCCAGGTCGTCGGCGAGCGGCGAGATCACGCTCATCAGGTGCAGACAGGCTTCCTCGCCCTGCCAGAGCGGCAGGTCGAAGCCGAGCACGGTGACGCCGAGCGGCTTGAGGATCTCGGTCATCTGCTCGATGCCGGCCTGGTTGGAGCGGACGCCACGGCCGATGGCCAGCGTCTTCGCATCGACCCAGACGCAATCGCCGCCTTCGACCGTGCCCGGCGACTTGATCCGTCCGAGGATCGGAATGCCGGCATCCTTGTAGGCGTCCTCATGCATCTTGCCCTCGGGCACCCTGAGCCGCTTTCCCATGCGCAGGATGATCGCGCCCTCGTCGGTCATCAGCGAGGGGTCGTGGGTGAACATCGAATCGGCTAGGCCGTCGCCCGCATCCTCCATCCACAGGATTTCCGCGCCCGATTTTTCCACCAGCGACGCGAACTTTTCATACTGGACAATGGCCTTCTCGCCATCGAATGTCGGACCATAGTGCCACTCGGCAGCATCGGCTCCCAACAGGCTTTTGCCCGGGCGCCGCATCAAGACGCGGGCAAGGCGGACGGACATCGCCTGGGAACCAAAGGCGTTCATTATCTTCTCCATGGCGTGATAACCGGCGCTCGGGCCGGTTGTTGTGACGGAAAGTGGATTATACACTTGAATAATTTAAGAACAAGTGATTTACTGATTTTTAACGCGACGAAAGAGGCCAGTGGCTTTCATCGTAAAAACATAAACTGGGGAACAAGAATGAACACGGATAGGTACAAAATCCGGTATTGGCGGTTTTCATGAGTGAGTCGGCGGAAGCGATTCAAGTCGTTGATCTGCATAAAAAATTCGGCCCCCTGGAAGTCCTGAAGGGTGTGTCGTTGACAGCCCGGCAAGGCGATGTGATCGCAATCATCGGGGGTTCCGGTTCGGGCAAATCCACCTTCCTCCGCTGTATCAACATGCTGGAGCTTCCGAGCGCCGGCACGATCACCATTCATGGCGAGACGATCGACATGAAGAAGGATGGCCATGGCGGCCTGATGCCGGCCAACCGCCGCCAAGTGCAGCGCATGCGCTCGCAGCTTGCCATGGTGTTCCAGAACTTCAATCTCTGGCAGCACATGACTGTGATCCAGAATGTCGTCGAGGCGCCGATTCATGTTCTCGGCGTGCCGAAGGACCAGGCCATGGCGCGCGCCGAAACCATTCTCAAGCGGGTCGGGCTTTTCGAGAAGCGCGATGTCTATCCCGGCTTCATGTCCGGCGGCCAGCAGCAGCGTGCGGCGATTGCCCGCGCGCTCGCGGTCGAGCCGCTCGCCATGCTGTTCGACGAGCCGACGTCGGCGCTCGATCCGGAACTGGTGGGCGAAGTCCTGGCGGTCATCGGCGATCTCGCCAAGGAAAAGCGCACGATGATCCTCGTCACCCACGAGATGAAATTCGCACGCAACGTGGCAAGCCACGTCGTCTATCTCCGGCAGGGCATTGTCGAAGAACAGGGACCGCCCGAACAATTGTTCGGCAACCCGCAGTCCGAGCACTTGAAGCGCTTCATAAGCTCGGTCCACTAACCAAGAAAAACCACGAACCAGGAATTGGGAGATACAGAATGAAAAACGGTTTGAAAATCGCAGCCCTCGCTCTCGCGATCGGCATTACGGGCGGTGCATCTGCAATGGCCGAACAGGTCAAGGTCGGCTTTGCCGCCGAGCCCTATCCGCCCTTCACGTCGCTTGACGCATCCGGCAAGTGGGTCGGCTGGGAAGTCGAATTCGCCGATGCGATCTGCAAGGAAGCCAAGCTCGATTGCGTGATCACGCCCGTTTCCTGGGATGGCATCATCCCGGCGCTCACCACCAAGAAGATCGACATGATCGTCGGCTCGATGTCGATCACCGAGGAACGCCTCAAGACCATCGATTTCTCCGACAAGTATTACAACACACCCACCGGCATCATCGGCCGCAAGGACGACAAGTTCGACGCGACGCCAGAGGGCCTCACGGGCAAGATTCTCGGCGTGCAGGTTTCGACCGTCCATCAGGATTACGCCAATAAGCATTTCGGTGCGACTGCTTCCGAGATCAAGGAGTATCAGACCCAGGACGAAGCCAATCAGGACCTTGCGGCTGGCCGCGTCGATGCCGTTCAGGCCGACGCCCTGGCGCTTGATTCGTTCATCAAGTCGGAAGCCGGCGCGTGCTGCGAACTCAAGGGCAACGTTGCCGAGGATGTTGCCGTCCTCGGCCCTGGCGTCGGCATCGGCATCCGCAAGGAAGATGGTGCGCTCAAGGAAAAGCTGAATGCCGCGATCAAGGCGATCCGCGCCAACGGCACCTATGACACCTTCTCGAAGAAGTATTTCGACTTTGACATCTATGGCGGCTGATGCCTGCTGATCCCGGCGCGCGGCATCGGTCGCGCGCCACCCTTTCCTCTAGGCAGCGACATCGCGCATGTATGAAGCCCTTACTGCCATTTGGAACCTGGACTTTCTGGCCGGTTGGGGTCCTCAGCTCCTGGCGGGCTTCATCAATTCGATGTACATCGCCTTCGGCGGCTATGCGCTCGGCATGCTGATCGGATTGCTCGGTGCATCCGGCAAGCTCTATGGCGGTATCGTCACCCGCGACCTTTTGGAAGTCTATACGACCGTCGTCCGCGCAGTGCCCGAGCTGGTCCTCATTCTCATACTCTACTATGCCGGCACCGAGGTGCTGAATGCCTTGCTTATACGCATAGGCATCGGTCAAGTGGATATCAGCGGCCTCGCCGCCGGCATCCTGGTCATCGGCGTCGTGCTGGGTGCGTACCTGACCGAAGTCATACGTGGCGCGATCAAGGCTGTGCCCTCCGGAGAAATCGAAGCCGGACGCTCCTACGGCATGGGTCCCTTCCAGATATTCAGCCGCATCATATTTCCCGCCATGCTGCCCCACGCGCTTCCCGGCCTCGGCAATTACTGGCTGACGACGACCAAGGATACAGCCCTGCTCGCGGTCGTCGGCTTCACCGAACTAACACTTGCCACGCGGCAGGCCGCAGGCGGCACCAAGCACTACATGACCTTCTTTCTGACGGCTGGTGCGATCTATCTTGCCGTCTCGATCGTGTCCGGCCTGATCATCAAGGTCATCGAAGCGCGCTACGGCCGCGGCATGGTGAGGCACGCCTGATGAGCGACACGACCACAGTCCAGAGCCCAGCGATTCCTGACGCAATCAAGCGCGTGAATTGGTTCATGCCGCATCGGGTCATAATGATGCTGATTGCCGCCGGTCTTGTCATCCTGGCGACGACCACGATGCGCTGGGATTGGTTGCCACAATATGCCTGGCCGCTGACGGTCGGGATCGGCCGCACATTGGCGATGCTTTTTTCCAGCGTCATCGTCGGCATGGTTTTCGCTATTCCGCTCGGCTTGGCTCAAGTCACCGGGCCAAGGCCGCTTGGCTGGCTCGCGGCCGGGTTCTGCAGCATCATACGGGGCACACCGCTTCTGCTGCAACTGTGGCTGCTATATTACGGCCTGGGCTCGATCCTGGCGGCAAATCCGGATTTCCGGAAGGAATATCCCGAGATATTCTATTATATCAGGCAGGCTTGGCCGTATGGCTTCCTGGCCTTGATGCTTTCCTTCGCCGCCTATGAGGGTGAAGTCATGCGCGGCGCCTTCAAGGGCGTGCCGCGTGGCGAACTCGAGGCCGCAAAATCATATGGCATGGGGCGCTGGACGATGTTCCGGCGCATCTGGCTGCCGCGCGCGCTGCA
>Ga0307515_10003659_pt1 | contig 32301 bp, 6 predicted proteins | sample 17_EM_MG_FD_194513 | JGI IMG/M metagenome (GOLD analysis project Ga0307515, IMG submission 194513) | Populus trichocarpa ectomycorrhiza microbial communities from riparian zone in the Pacific Northwest, United States - 17_EM | ecosystem: Host-associated > Plants > Roots > Unclassified | place... | reverse complement strand
AGATTCGATTTGAAAATTATTCACACCTGCACGACGTGGTTGTAGGCCTGATATGTTTTGACGAGATCTATTTCGAGGCAAAGCACGTAAACAACGTACATGCCGCACTGGGAGGTCAATACTTTTGGGAGTTCGTCAAGGAGGGTTCGATTCGGCTAATAACTCTTCCGACGGAACCCATGATTGTTCATCACGAAGCAGACTACGTTGGCCACCTTGGCGCAGGTACTGTGTATTCTGAAGGGCCGAAAACGACTACGTTGGAAAGCGAAGTCCGCAACAAAATTCCACCGCCGCCTGGTTTCGAATCGGAGCACGAACAACTGTTGGCCCTTCTTGACTCTACGCAGTTTGACGTGCTAGCTGCCTTAAAGGCAGAGTCGCGCAACTATGATTCTGAGCTGCCATCGCGGACCCATTCGGCTCTGATGCACCCCTCTATACGCAGCCTTCTTGGAATGAGCGATGGAACTCCAAATGGGAGGATACCTCTTTGGCTTGCATATCCTGTGATTAGGCTCGCATGGGTCGTTAGGCGTGGACTCGTCGCTGAACTATTGCAGGCCAGCGCGGTGCGCATGCTTTGGGGGTGCGAACGTTTGGCGACCGCCGCGTTCTCAGCTGCCGTCGGCGAAGAGTGGGCCGATGATGCTGCAAGCTATGTATTGGCAGGTCGATATGAGGCCGACTTGGGCGAAGTTGTGCGCGGCGATCCAAGTCTATTAGCGAAACTGGTCGATTTCAGACAATCATCGGCGGGTGAAAAGTTTAGGTTAGAGATTGCGGAACGCTTGGCGGTAGAGCGTGGCGCCGATCTTCAAGTTGCAATCAACGCCGGACTGAGCCAAGCACTGCCCCCCGCAGTAGTGCAAGCGGCAAGAGACAAGATTGCGGGTCTGTTCGTTTCGAAGCAACCGGGTACGAAGCTTCTACCCGCCTTTTGGGGAAACATAGGCAACTCAGACGAACGGGTTGCCGGGTGGCGAAAGCAGAGCAAGGTGCGGCTCGCCAAGCTTGTCTCGGACAAGCAGATATCTGCCTACGATCTGTGCCCTTGTGGGTCCGGTGAGAAGTTCAGGTTTTGCTGTGACGAGGCGTTGCTACGCTGAAGAACGCAGGCTTGCCAATCGCCGGCCAAGCGCACTGCGCCCACGAGCATGCTCCAAGTGATCGCGGATGCATGACGAGCGCCGAGCGCACACACTGCTTACGGCAGCGCTGACAGCGCACCCACAAAGCAAAAGGCACTTAGCGGCTGATGCGCGCTAACAGGCTGCTGAAATACCTCCACCGACCACTTATTTCGCCGACTTCCAGAGAGCCCGACCCCTTGCCGTACCCGAAAGAATCGCCTGTAGCGCGTTCTATGTGGCCGATGCGAGCGGCGCACGTGACGTCAGACGGTATTTCAGCAGCCTGCTAAGTGCCTGCCCCCGAAGGGAAATGTTGGTGGGCCCTGAAGGATTCGAACCTTCGACCAACGGATTAAGAGTCCGCTTCGAAGTTCAACGGGCGACCGCTCCGGGTTTGCGAGAGTTGGCCAACAGCTGCTCGATCTCCTGAGTGACCGGAGCGTCGCTCGAGCTGGAGCACTCACGACGCCTCCGGCAACTCAACCCGGTACCCAACCCCATACACCGACTCAACCACCTCGACACCCGGCAACTGCGCATCAATCTTGCGCCGCAGGTTCTTGATGTGGCTGTCGATCGTGCGGTCGCCGACCGCGAGCGCATCGGGGCGGACGAGCTCGAGCAACCGGGCGCGTGACCAGATCGTGCCGGGCCGTCGGGCCATCGTCGAGAACAGCAGGTACTCGGTCGGGGTCAGGTCCAGCGACTGGCCGCGGATGCGCGCGTCGCGCGCGGCCTCGTCGATCTCGATGATCGATGCCGGTGCGGCCGGCGCGCGGTGCACGCGGCGCAGGATCACGCCGACGCGGGCGATGAGCTCGCGTGGGCTGAACGGCTTGCAGACGTAGTCGTCGGCGCCGGTCTCCAGGCCCAGCAGGCGGTCGATCTCTTCGACGCGCGCCGTCACCATGATGATCGGCACGTCAGAGAACTCGCGCACCGCGCGGCACAGCGCGATGCCGCCCAGCCCCGGGATCATCAGGTCGAGCAGGATCAGGTCGGGCGCCTGGGCCTGGATGGCCGCCAGCGCCTCGCGGCCGTCGCCGATCACGCGCGTCGTGTAGCCGGCGGCAGCGGCGTAGTCGGCCACGATCGCGGCCAGGTCGGGCTCGTCTTCGACGATCAGCAGCTGCGCGGCCATCAGGTCTCCCGTGTCAGCGTCAGGGTGGCCCGCAGCCCACCCAGTGGCGAGGCGGTGAATTCGAGCCGACCCCCATGGGCTTCAACAATCTGCCGGCTCAGCGCCAGGCCCAGGCCGGCACCGCCCAGCTGGCGGCTGCGCGACGCATCGGCGCGGAAGAAGCGCTCGCCCAATCGCGCCAGCGAAGCCGGCGGCACGCCGGGCGATGTGTCGTCGATGGTCAGCTGTAGCTTCGTGCCGCTGATCTCGCCGGTGAGCTGAACGCGCCCGCCGCGGTCGGTGTAGCGAAGGCTGTTCTCGATCAGGTTGACCAGCACCTGGCGCAGCCGCCCGGCGTCGCCGTGCACGGTGGCCTGCGACGGTGCCGGGCCGACCGAAAGCGCCAGGCCGGCCGTGCTGAACCGGTCGGCAAACGTCTGCGCCGTCTCCGTCACCAGCGCCCACACGTCGACCGATGCAAGGCTGTAGTCGAGTTGGCCGGTGTCGGACCGGGCGAGCGCGCCGAGGTCGTCAACCAGCTTGCCCAGCGTCAGCGCCTGGCGCATCACGAGCTCGATGTTCTCTGGCGACGGCGCACGCACGCCGTCGCGCAATGCCTCGAGCTGGGCGCGCAACACCGCCAGCGGCGTGCGCAGCTCGTGCGAGGTGTTGGCCACCCATTCGCGCCGCGACCCTTCAGCCGCCTCCAGCTGCGCGGCGAGTTGGTCGAAGGTTCGCGCGAGTTCACCCAGCTCGTCCGAGCGGCGAAGGTTCAGCCGGGTCTCGATCTGGCCGGCACCCAGTCGCCGTGCGCCCTCGACCAGCCGGCGGATCGGTCGGCGGAAGCTGGCCGACAGCAAGGCCGCCGCCACGATCGCCAGTGCCAGGCAGGTGGCCCCGAGGATGGCCAGGTTGCGCTGCTGCTCGATCAGGAAGGCCACCACCAGGTCGGTGTCCTGGTTGTCGGCCCGGGCGACCACCAGCGTACCGATCGACCGCCCGTCGTCGGCCACGGCATAACTGACACGGTCGAGTGACGCCACCACGATCAAGAAGCGTTGCGCCACTGCGCCTGTCAGCGCTTGTTCGTCGGCGTCGATCAGGCCGACGCGGTAGCGCAGGGCCGCCGAGGCGACGGGCGCCGCGGCGTCATCGTCTGCCGCCGCCGCTTGCAGCCGCGCAATCTGCACGCCGAGCCACGCCTTGCGCTGCGCCGGGTTGGCCGGCAGAAACGACCAGTCCTGGTGCGCCTGGTAGCGTTGCACGAGCTCGTCGCGCAGGCGCAGCACCACCGCCGCGTCGGCAGCGGCCACATGCGGTGAATGGGCAGACACGTTCCAGCGCACCAGCTCCAAGCCCACCGCACCGATGGCCAGAAAAGAGCCCAGCACGGCCAGAAACAGGCGGGCGCCGAGGGTGAACTTCACCACCGCTCCGGCGCGCAGGCGGCTTGCCTCACGACACTGCCGACTTGCTGCGAGCGCGGCGGTCACGGTCGATCGTCTGCAACAGCTCACCCAGGCTCTCGCGAGAGGGCAGCGACATCGGGACGGGTTGGGCCAGCATCCAGCGGATCATCGCTTCAGACTGCCCGAGCTGAGCCGGGTGCTCATGCAGCTGCTCGCAGTACTGCTCGACCAGGTTGGCCGCCTCGATGTCGATCAGCGCAGACAACTGCGGCGCAGAAACGGTGAGGCGGGTCTTGTGGACCTCGTCCCAGATGCAGGTCGCGCCGGGCGACTGGCGGGCGAAGAAGCTGACGCGCCGGCTGACGCAGAACCAGAACGCGAGCGCCTCCGCGGCGTCGCCGATGACGGCGGCCACTTCGCGCCGCTCGTCGAACGACACGGCCTGCGGCTTGAACGACTCGGTGCCGTAGATGTTGTGGAACAGGCCGGCCAAGCAGGTGTCCGGCGGGCAGCCCCAACCAGCCAGGATGTCGTGCACGCCCAGCAAGTGGTCTCGCGCCTTGCGGTTCACATGTGCGAATTCGGCGCTCTTGAGGCTGTCGAGGAAGGCCAGGTGTCGGCTGTCCATGGTCGTCGGCTCCGGGTCAGGCAGGCATTCTCACTGACAGACGGCCATCGGCTCGTCGTCGTGGTGGGTGGGCCCACGTTCGATCACCGTCTCGTCGATGCGGAAGACGTGGTCGGCGTGGTGGAAGTAGGCGTCGTCGTGGCTGATGGCGATCACCGTCTTGCCGCGCTCGCGCAGCTCGGGCAGTAGCTCGGCGTAGAAGAAGCGCTTGAACACCGGGTCCTGGTCAGAGGCCCATTCATCGAACAGGTAGATCGGCCGGTCTTCGAGGTAAGAGACGATCAGGGCCACGCGCTTCTTCTGGCCGCTGGACAGGTCGACTGTCGAGAAGCGCCCGTCCTTCAGGCTGACCTTGTTCTCGATGCGCAGCTTGCGCAGATACTCAGCCGCGATGTCGTTGCTGTGCACGCCGCCCACGCCCATCAACTGCTCGAACAGGTGGAAGTCTGCAAACACCGCCGAGATGCGCTGACGATAGTGCTCGACATTGGCGGGCGTGACAGGCACGCCGTTCATGCTGATCGTGCCGGACTCGGGCGCATACAGGCTCGACAGCACCTTGGCCAGGGTCGACTTGCCGCTGCCGTTCGAGCCGACGATGAACGAGATCTTGCCTTGCGGAATGTCCAGGTTCAGCGGGCCGAGGCGGAAGGCCTTGACGTCGCCCAGGGGGGTGTACTCGTAGACGACGTTGCGCAGTTCCAGGAGCGGCGCATTGCCTACCTTTTCGCCCATGGGCTCGCCGAACGGGTCCGCCGCGTCCAGCAACGGCACCTCATGGTCGAGGTCGGCTTCGAGCTTCTGGATCTTGCCCAGCGCCACACTGGCCTGACCGAACGCGGGCATCGCATTGGAGATCGCGCCGATCGGCCCGATCAGGTACATCAGCGTCAGGCCGATCTTCACGCGCAGGTCCACCGGCATGGCCATGCCGAGCCAACCAGGCACGGCGAACAGCAGCAGGCCGATCACCGCGTAGAACAGGATGTCGCCGATGTTGATGATCCAGATGAACGCGCTGAAGCCGCGGATCACGCTGCGCCGGTAAGCCTGCACCTCGGGCGCGATGACGCGGGAGACGAAGTGCTGTCCGCGTGGGCGGTTCAGTTGCAGCTCCTTGGTGCCTTCGAGCAGGTCGCGGAACAGCCGGTACACGGTGTCGAGCTGTTCGCGCACCGCGCGGATCTGACTCGTCGGGAAGCGCTGCGCGACCCGAAAGCCGGTGAAGCAGACCACCAATGCAATGCTGAACATCAGGAACCAGGCCCACGACAGCCAGGCCAGGTAGCCCATCGAGCACAGCACGACCACGCCGCCGGCAAAGACCTGCGGCGCGAGCTGCAGGCTGTTGGCGAAGTTGTCGATGTCTTTGCTGAGGACGACCAGCAGCTTCGGGTTGCCGATCTCTTCGAGCTTGCGCAGCGGGCTGGCGAGGATGCGGGCGCTGATGCGCAGGCGCATGTCGCGCACGGCGTCCTGCGTCAGGCGAAGGACGATCAGTTGCGTGCACGATCGCGTCAACAGCTGCGCCAGGCACAAGGCGGCGAACGTGAGGCCGAACGGGTACGCGACGGCGCTGTCGGTGATCCCGTCCGTCAACACCTTGATCAGGGCCGTGCCGCTCAGGCCGCTGGCGATCGCGGCCAACATCGCCAGGGTGATCGGTAGCCGCGAGCGCGCGGACAGAAATCGAATGAGGTTCATCGGGGGGCTCTACGGCAGGTGTCGTCAACGGGGCCGGTGGGCGCGCCAAAGCGCGCCCACCGGGATGGCAGGGCAGCGGTCGACATACGCGTCGGCCGCTGCCTCGCGCTGGGCGCCTCAGGCGCTGGTGCCCTCCGCCAGAGCTGCGCTGCGCTGCGCCGCTTCGACCTGGCGGTCCTTGCCATGCAGGTGGCGCAGGTAGTCCAGGCAGCTCGGCAGCTCGGCCTTCAGCTCGGTGCCGCGATGCTTCAGCGTGGTGAACAGCGCCTTGGCTTGCTCGACCTTCTCGGGCCGGTAGCGCAGCTTGGCCATCACGTTCTCGGGCAGGCATTCCATGCCGGCAAAGACACAGTAGAAGCTGCCGTTCTGCCAGAAGTTGCGGAACTCGGCCTCGAAGCTGGTGTAGTAGGCCGTCTCGTCCGTCACCGGCATGTTCACCGGCAGGCCCGCCTTGTAGGTGGCCAGCGTGTGCTTCATGCTGTCCGACAGGTACAGGTCGTTCTTGTTGGCGAGCCAGAAGTCGGTGTCGTCACGCGAGGTCGTGAAGTAGTGCGCCTGCACGAAGTCGCGGCAGTCGTCGAACATCGTCTCGATCTCTTCGTTGAAGCGGTCGATCGTGGTCTGGTTGAAGCCCTTGTCGGGGAAGTGCTTGACCAGCTGGTAGATCGCCGCGTAGATGAAGTAGATGCCTGTCGACTCGAGCGGCTCAAGGAAGCACGACGACAACCCGATCGAAACGCAGTTGCTGACCCACGCGCGCCGGTTGCGGCCGGTGCGGAAACGGATCTGGTTCAGCTTGACGTTGTTCGCATTGAGGTTCCACAGCTTCAGGAAGTCGCTCGTCGCCTCGTCCTGCGAGACGAAGTCGCTGGCGTAGACGTAGCCCGAGCCGAAGCGGCCCAGCATCGGGATCTTCCAGGTCCAGCCGGCCTTCATCGCGATGGCCGAGGTGTAGGGCTCGATGCCGTTGGCCTCGTCGTCGTGCGGCACGGCCGTGGCCACGGCGCTGTCGCACAGCAGCTGGTTCTTCATGTCGATGAACGGCTCGCCCATCTCCTGGTTGATCAGCAGGCCCTTGAAACCCGAGCAGTCGATGAACAGGTCACCTTCGTAGCGGCCCTTGGTCTTGGTGACCAATGCGGCGATGCGGCCGTCCGGGTGGCGCTCGACGCTGCCGAGCTCGTCGATGACGTGGTTCACGCCCCAACCGACCGCCAGCTTGCACAGGTAGGCTGCGACGAGGTGCGCGTCGAAGTGCCAGGCGTAGGACATCACGCGGGTGCCGTCGAGCATGCGGGGCGAGAGCTTGGCGTCCAGCAGCGGGGCCTGCATGTAGCAGGCGTAGTCCACGCCCTCGTCGTTGCCGGTGGCTTCGCGACGGTGCATCCAGTATTGCGACAGCGGGACGTTGTCGACGTTGGGCATCAGCCCGAAGTGGTGATAGAAGTAGTCTTTGCCGCGCGAGTCCGGCGCCTTGCGCCAGTTGACGAACTTGATCGCGCCCTTGAACGACGCATTGCACTCGCGCATCCACTCGTCCTCGGGCACGCCGAGGAAGTCGAAGAACGAGCGCTGCAGGTTGGGGATGGTCGCCTCGCCAACGCCGATCTTGGGGATCGTCGCCGCCTCGATCAACGTGATGTCGATGTTCTTGCCGAAGGTCTTGCTGAGGTACGAAGCGGTCATCCAGCCCGCCGTGCCACCGCCGAGAATCACTACCTTGCGAATCAGGTCTTCCATGATGTTTCCAGAGTCCGTTGAATTGATGTAGGGGTCGAGCGCCCAGGGCGGCCGCGGCATGCGGCGGCCCGGTCGGAGAAAGAGCTAAGGAGTCATGTCATCGCGGCGTCTCCTTTCACCCGCAGTGGGCACATGGGCCACCGCACTGCGGCGGAGCGCAAATCTTGTGGGTGAGTGCGCTTCATGCCGGCATCTCCGCGCCCAACAGCAGCGGCTTGATCCAGGCAGCCAGCGCGTCGACGTGCGGCGGCGCCAGCATGGTCAGATGGTTGCCCGGCGCGTGCCAGAGCCGCGCCTGCGGGGCATGCTCGAGCCACGCCGCGAACGCCTCGTCGGGCTGGCCGGCGGCCTCGACATCGGGGCTGTCTTCCATCGCCACCGCCAGGTGCAGCCGGCCTGCGTAAGGCGTGGCGGGCTTGTAGTCGGCGTTGATGTTGCGGTTGAAGACCTGGACGACACCTCGCAGCGCCTGCAGGTTCGTGCGCGGCGGCATCAGCCTTGCCTCGACCAGCTTCGACAACAGCAGGCGCAGTTGCTGCTCAGCGTCGAGCGGCGCGAAGCTGGCCACGTCCAGCCCCAACGGCTGCGTGGCGTGCAGCTCGAACAGCGAGGCCAACTTGGCCAGCACCTCGGCGCGCGTGTAGAAGCGCTGCGGCACCTGCGGATCGGTCGGTGCGTTCGAGTCCAGCACGATGACAGTCGCCGGCGCTCGGCCCTGCTCGGTCAGCTGGCGCGCGACCTCGGTGACGACCCAGCCGCCGTACGAATGGCCGACCAGGTGGTACGGGCCCGACGGCGCCGTGTTGACGATCGTCGCGGCATAGGCGCGCGCCGCGGCTGGCACGTCCACGTACGGCATCATCGTGCCGCACAGGCCGCGCGGCTGCAGGCCATGCAGCGGGATGTTCGGCCCGAGCGCCTGCGCCAGGTGCGTGAACGCCGTGACACTGGCGCCGGCACCGGGCACGCAGAACACCGGCGCCACATCGGCACGGCCGCTCTGGATCGAGATGCGCGGGGAGTAGAGCTGCTCTTCGCAGACCAGTGCGTCCTCTTCGCCCTGCACCAGTGCCGACCAGATCGCGCGCGCCAGGCTCGGCGCCTGCGCCGGCTCCAGCATGCCGTGGTGTGTGCCCGCTACCGGGTGCAGGTGCAGCCGGCTGCCGAGACGGTCTTGCCAGCCGCGTGTCGCGTCGCGGCGCACCTCGCCCTGGGCCGTGAAGTAGGCCACCGGCACGGTGATCGTCGCCGGCACGTACTGCTGGACGGCGACTGCCAAGCCGTGCCGCACCTCGAGGTGGCGCTCGATGTCTTCGAGCGCCAGATCGGCCGGCAACAAGCCCTCGGTGCGGCACAGCGCGACCATCGCGTCCAGCTCGCCGGCGTCGGCCAGTGCCTGCAGCCGCCCACGCACCGCCGCTGAAGCCGCATCGGGCACGATCTCGACCAGCAGCATCGTGCGGGCGCGGCGCGTGTCCTCGCCGGCGGGCGCGGCGCGGTAGGCCGCGACCGTGTCCAGCAGGCCGACGAAGCCGACCTTGTGGCCGGCGCCGATCAGCTGCTGCGCCATCTCGTAGGCGATCGTGCCGCCGAGTGACCAACCGGCCAGGCGGTACGGCCCCTCGGGCTGCAAACGCCGGATGTCAGCGACATAGGCCTGCGCCATCGCCTCGACGCTGCGCTGCACCGGCTCGCCGGCCAAGAAGCCGCTGGCCGCGACGCCATACACCGGCAGTTCGGCGTCGAGCGACTTCGCCAGCTCACGCGCATAGCCCACCTCGCCGTCACCGGCGTGGACCAGGAACAGCGGGGGCAAGGTGCCGCCGGTGCGGATGGGCACCAGCGCGGCGTGGCCTGGTTGCGCCGGCATCACCGTATCAAGTCGGTTCGCGTCGCTGCTCGCCGGCCCGCTCGACAGGCTGAGCTGTGCCACGGCGGTGGCCAGCGCAGCCAGCGTCGGATGGGCGAAAATAGTCTGCAATGGCAGGTCCACGCTCAGCTCGCGGCGCATGCGCGAGACCAGGCGCACCGCGAGCAGTGAATGACCACCCAACTCGAAGAAGTGATCGTGGCGTCCCGGCGCGTCCACGCCAAGCATCTGTTGCCAGAGGCGCGCGATCGTGGCTTCGATCTCGCCCGCTGGTGCCTCGTACGCTTGTTGCACGAGCGTGTGCGTGCCCGCCTCCGGCAGGGCACGCCGGTCAACCTTGCCACTGGGGGCGAGCGGAAAGGCATCCAACCGAACGAAGGCGGCGGGCAACATGTGGTCCGACGACGATGCAGCCAGTTGCCGCCGCAGCGCGACCGCATCGAAGGTCTGCGCGTCATCAGCTAGCACGTAGGCCACAAGGCGACAGCCGCCCGCGGCGTCTTCGCGTGCCACCACGATCGCATCGCGTACGCCATCGCAACGGCGAAGCCTGGCTTCGACTTCACCCAGCTCAACACGCACACCACGCACTTTGACCTGATGGTCGTTGCGCCCCACGTACTCGAAGCTGCCGTCGACGAGTCGGCGGCCGATATCTCCGGTGCGGTAAAGGCGGTCACCGGGCTGGCCCCAGGGATCGGTGACAAAGCTCTGCGCCGTCAGATCAGGTTGGCCCAGGTAGCCACGTGCCACACGCGTACCGCCGATGAAGATCTCGCCGGCCACGCCAATTGGTACGGGGTCGCCGTATGCGTCGAGCACCACGAAGCGGGTGTCGGGCAAGGGCCAGCCGATCGGGACGTAGGAAGAGGCCAGTGCACCGGGCAGCACAGCAAAGGCGCTGGCGGTGATCGTCGTCTCCGTTGGCCCGTAGGCGTTGAGCAGCACGAAATCACCCCGCACGCGCGCCGCCAATTGCGCTGACAGCGCTTCACCGCCGACGATCAGCAGCCGCAGCGAGGTCACGGCATCCGGCCGCTCCTCGATGCGATTCACCAGCCCGTCCAGCAGCACGGGCACGACGTTGACGATGGTCAGGCAGTGCCGGGCAATCGCGTCGGCGACATCTTCACCCGACCACGTCTGAGTGCCGCGCATGACCAGCGTCGCTTGGCTGGTCAAGGCACACATCGCTTCCTCGATCGAAGGATCGAAACTGCACGAGGTGTACTGCAGCACCCGGTCGCGCTCGGTGACGCCGTAGTGCGTCACCGCGTGTTCGATGTGCGCGGCGAGACTGCGGTGCTCGATCATCACCCCCTTGGGCAGACCCGTGGAACCCGAGGTGTAGATCACGTAGGCCAGGTGCTGCGGGGTCAGACCCAACGACGCTGGGTCGAGGTCCGCTTCGTTGGCATCGGCGGCTTGCGACGCCTCGCCGCCATCGTCGAGGACCACCGTCCGCCAAGTGCCGGACGCCAGCGTGTCTTGCCGATTCGCGTGCAAAAGCAGCGCGGCGGGCGCACTGTCCGACAGCATGTGCGCCAGGTGTTGGGTCGGGTATGCAGGGTCGAGTGGCACATAGGCGCCGCCGGCCTTGAGCACTGCCAACAGGCTGACGACGAGTCCCACCCCACGCTCCACGCAGACCGCCACCCGATCGTCCGGCCGCACACCGAGCGCGACCAGGTGGTGTGCCAGGCGGTTGGCTCGGGCATTGAGCTGCGCGTAACTCAACTCGTCGTCGCCGCAGACAAGCGCCACGCGGTCGGGTGCGTAGCGCACGCAGTCTTCGAAGCGCTGGTGGATAAAGCCTGGCGATGTCGATACCGTGACACCGTCGTCGGCGACGGTCACCAGCGTCGAGCGCTCCGTGGCGCTCAACAGCGGCAGTTGCTGCACGCGGCATTGCTCGTCAGCCACCATGGCTTCGAGCAGCGTGCGCCAGTGGGCGAGCCAACGCTCGACGGTCGAGCGGTCGAACAGCTCGGTCGCGAAATGCAGTGACGCGGCCAGGCCGTCGGCCGAGTCGACCACCGTCAGCGAGAGGTCGAACTGCGATGTTGATCGGCCGGTCGGCAGGCCACTCACGGCCAGGCCTGGCAAAGCCGGCGCATCGCCGCGCGGCGCGTTGTCGACCGACATCGCGACCTGGAACAGTGGCGCATGGCTCAGGCTGCGTGTCGGCTGGATCGCCTCGACGACCTGCTCGAACGGAATGTCCTGGTGCGCGTAGGCGGCCACCGTGTCGGCCTTGACGCGGGCCAGCAGCGCCGCGACCGTCGGGTCGTCCGCCACATTCAAACGCAGCGCCAAGGTGTTGACGAAGAAGCCGATCAAGTCTTCGACCTCGCGCCGCTGGCGGTTGGCCACCGGCGTGCCGATGACCACGTCGTGCTGCCCGCTCAGGCGTGCCATCAGCACGCCCCAGCCGGCCAGCAGCGTCATGAACAGCGTCGTGCCATGGCGCTGGCCGAGCGCCTTCAAGCCCCGGCTTAGCTCGGAGCTGAGGCGGAAGGAGATGCTGTCGCCGGCGTAGCGCTGCACTGCCGGCCGCGGCCGGTCCGTTGGCAGCGCCAGCAACTCGGGCGCACCGGCCAGATGGTTCTTCCAGTGGTCCACCTGCGCCTGCAGCGCCTCGCCCTGCAGCCAACCGCGCTGCCACGCGGCGTAGTCGGCGTACTGCAGCACCAGCCGTGGCAGTGGGTCGGGCCGGCCCTGGCTGAACGCGGTGTACAGCGTGCCCACTTCCTTGACCAGCACACCGTTGGACCAGCCGTCGGTGACGATGTGGTGCAGGTTGATCAGCAGCACGTGTTCGGTCGGCGCGAGCATCAGCAAGCGTCCGCGCAACAAGGGGCCGCGCGCCATGTCGAAGGGCTGGCCGAAGACTTCGGCGCCCATGCGCTCAAGCTGTCGCTGCTGCGCGTCAGCGGCGAAGCCGGTCAGGTCGTGCTCGATCAGCGAGAAGCCGACGCCTTCGTCGGCGATGCGCTGCACTGGCTCGCCGTCTTCGAGTACGAAGGTGGTTCTGAGGACTTCGTGGCGCGCGACGATGCGGTCCAGCGTTGCCTTGAGCGCTGCGCGGTCGAGCGTGCCCGACAGCCGTAGACCCACCGGCATGTGGTACGCCGCACCGGCCGCCTGGTCAAACTGGTCAATGAACCACAGCCGTTGCTGGGCCCATGACAGTGGCAGCGGCTTGCTGCGGTCTGCCAGCGTCATCGCCTGCATGCGCGTCGCATCGGCGTTCGACAAGCGGGCACTGAAGTCAGCCAGCTGCGGGTGCGAGAACAGCTCGCCCAGCGGCACTTCGACGCCCATGGCTTGCCGCAGCCGCGACACGAGTCGCACGGCCAGCAGCGAATGCCCGCCGAGTTCGAAGAAGTCGTCGCGCCGGCCGACGCGCTCGGCGCCGAGCAGCTCTTGCCACAGCGACGCGACCGCAGCTTCAGTCTCGCCTTCTGGTGCTTCGTAAGCGCTGCTGGCCAGTGCCGCCGCGTCCGGCGCGGGGAGCGCTGTGCGGTCGAGCTTGCCGTTCGGCGTCAGCGGCCAGCTGGACAGCGTCACGAACGCTGACGGCACCATGTAGTCAGGCAGCGCTTGCGCCAGTTGCGCTCGCAGCGCTGTCGGCTCGACCACGTCGCCTTCTTCAACGCGCAGGTAGGCCACCAGGCGCTGGTCGCCGGGCCGGTCTTCACGTGCCAACACCGTCGCCTCGGCCACGCCTTCGCAGCGCGCCAACGCCGCTTCGATCTCGCCCAGCTCGATGCGGAAGCCGCGCAGCTTGACCTGGAAGTCGTTGCGGCCGACGTACTCGATGTGGCCGTCGGGCAGCCAGCGCGCGAGGTCACCGGTCCTGTAGAGACGCTCACCCGGTGTGAACGGGTCATCGATGAAACGCTCGGCTGTCAGCTCCGGCCGGTTCAGGTAGCCGCGCGCCACGCCGGCGCCACCGATGTAGATCTCACCGGTGACGCCTGCGGCGACCGGCTGGCGTTGTGCGTCGAGCAAGTGAACCGTCACGTTCTGCAGCGGCCGGCCGATCGTCGGCACAGCGCCTGTTGCGCGAAGGTCCGCGACCGTCGCATCCACCGTGCACTCGGTCGGGCCGTACAGGTTGAACGCTCGGAAGCCTGCCGCTTGCAGCGCGCGCCAACGCGCTGCACCGATCGCCTCGCCGCCGATCAGCACGGTCTTCGTGCTACAGGCCGGCCGCTCCAGAAGCCCGGCGTCGCACATCATCTCCAGCTGCGCCGGCGTGCAGTCGAACACGTCGACTTCGTTCTGCTCCAGCCAGTCGACGAACGCGGTGCCATCGGCACGCACCTCGGTCGGCACGAAGACGAGGCAATGGCCGGCCATCAACTGCGCGATGACCTTGACCGACGCATCAAACGTGAAGCTCGCGTTCAGCGCGAAGCGCGAGCGGGCGTCGATCTGTTCGAACACCGTGCGCTCCAGCGCCTGCCACAGGTTCAGCACGTTGCGGTGCTCGACCATCACGCCCTTCGGCATGCCGGTCGAGCCCGAGGTGTAGATCACGTAGGCCAGGTGGGTCGACGTCACGCCACTGAGCTGCGGGTCGTGCTGCGGTTGGCGCGCCAGCAGCGCGTCGTCGTCCAGCACCACCACGGGCCGCAGGCCTTGCGCCGGCAGGTCGTCCTGCACCGCGTCTTCGGTCAGCAGCGCCACCGGCGCACAGTCGTCCAGCAGTTGTGCCAGGCGGCCGACGGGTTGAGTCGGGTCCAGCGGCACGTAGCCCGCACCGGCCTTCAGGATGCCCAGCAGGCCGATCATCATCGGCAGGCCGCGATCCACGCACAGCGCTACACGGTCGCCGGGCTTGACGCCGAGCGCCAGCAGCCGGTGTGCGATCTGGTTCGCGCGACGGTTCAAGTCGCCGTAGTTCAGCGATTCGCCTGCGTGCACCACCGCCAGTGCCTGCGGCTGCAGTGCGGCTTGTTGCTCAATCAGCTCGTGCACCAAGCGCTCGCGCGGGTAGCTCGCTGCACCGCCTTCGGACCACATCGCCAGCCGCTCGCGCTCACCCGGCAGCAGCAACGGCAGCTGCATCACAGCCGCGCCGTCGTCGGCCACCATCGCCGCCAGCACACCTTCAAAGCGCGCCAGCAGGTGCTCGATCGTCGAGCGATCGAACAGGTCGAACGCGTAGACCATGCTGCCGCTGACCACACCGCCCTGCTCCGCCACTGTCAGCGAGGTATCGAAGTGGCTGACGACTTCGGTCGACTCCAGCGCCGCCAGGCGCAGGCCTGGCCACGCCGGCGCTTCGCCAACGGCCATGTTGTTGACCGTCAGCATCGTCTGGAACAGCGCGTGGTAGCTCCGGCTGCGCGGGGGCTGCACGGCCTCAACGACCTGTTCGAACGGGATGTCCTGGTGCGCGTAGGCCGCCAGCGTGTTGGCCTTGGTGCGCGCCAACAGCTCGGCCACGCTGGGCTCGTCGTGGAGTTGCACCCGCAGCGCCAACGTGTTGATGAAGAAGCCAATCAGGTCTTCAACTTCGCGCCGCTGGCGGTTGGCCACCGGCGTGCCGATGACCACATCGTGCTGGCCGCTCAGGCGCGCCATCAGCACACCCCAGCCGGCCAGCAGCGTCATGAACAACGTGGTGCCGTGGCGCTGGCCGAGTGCCCTCAGGCCCTGGCTCAGCTCGGGTGAGAGCCTGAACGCGATGCTGTCACCGGCATAGCGTTGCACCGCCGGGCGCGGCCGGTCCGTCGGCAGCGCCAGCAGCTCGGGTGCGTCGGCCAGGTGGCCCTTCCAGTAGTCCACCTGCGACTGCAGCGCTCCGCCCTGCAGCCAACTACGCTGCCACGCCGCGTAGTCGGCGTACTGCAGCACCAGCCGCGGCAGCGGGTCGGGCCGGCCTTGGCTGAATGCGGTGTACAGCGTGCCCACTTCCTTGACCAGCACGCCGTTGGACCAGCCGTCGGTGACGATGTGGTGCAGGTTGATCAACAGCACGTGCTCGGTCGGCGACAGCACCAACAGCCGGCCGCGAACCAGCGGGCCGCGCGCCATGTCGAAGGGCTGGCCGAAGACCTCGGTGCTCAGACGCTCAAGCTGTCGCTGCTGCGCATCGGCGCTGAAGCCGGTGAGGTCATGCTCGATCAGCGAGAAGCCCACGCCTTCGTCGGCAATGCGCTGCACTGGCTCGCCGTCTTCGAGCACGAAGGTGGTTCTGAGGACTTCGTGGCGCGCGACGATGCGGTCCAGCGTCGCCTTGAGTGCCGCACGGTCGAGCGTGCCGACCATCCGCATGCCCACGGGCATGTGGTACGCCGCACCGGCGGCTTGGTCGAACTGGTCGATGAACCACAGTCGCTGCTGGGCCCACGACAGTGGCAGCGCCTTGGTGCGATCGGCCAAGGTGATCGCCTGCATGCGGGTCGCGTCGGCATTCGACAGGCGAGCGCTGAAGTCCGCCAGCTGCGGGTGCGAGAACAGCTCTCCCAGCGGCACCTCCACGCCCATCGATTGCCGCAGTCGCGACACCAGGCGCACGGCCAACAGCGAGTGGCCGCCGAGTTCGAAGAAATCGTCGCGACGGCCGACGCGTTCGGCGCCGAGCAGTTCTTGCCACAGCGACGCAACCATCTGTTCCGTATCGCCTACCGGCTCTTCGTAGGCGCTGCTCGCAAGCGCTGCGGCATCGGGTGCCGGCAGTGCTGCGCGGTCCAGCTTGCCGTTCGGTGTCAGCGGCCAGCTCGCCAGCGTCACGAACGCCGACGGCACCATGTAGTCGGGCAGTGCTTGCACCAGCTGCGCACGCAATGCACCGGGCTCGACCACGTCGCCTTCATCGACCCGTAGGTAGGCGACCAAACGTTGATCGCCTGGCCGGTCCTCGCGTGCCAGGACGGCCGCTTCGGCGACGCCTTCGCAGCGTGACAGGGCTGCTTCGATCTCGCCCAATTCGATGCGGAAGCCCCGCAGCTTGACCTGGAAGTCGTTGCGGCCGATGTACTCGATGTGGCCGTCGGGCAGCCAGCGCGCCAGGTCGCCGGTCTTGTACAGACGCTCACCCGGCGTGAACGAGTCGTCGATGAAACGAGCAGCCGTCAACTCGGGCCGATTCAGGTAACCGCGCGCGACACCCGCACCACCGATGTAGATCTCACCCGTGACACCTGCGGCCACCGGCTGGCGCTGTGCGTCCAGCAAGTGCACGGTCACGTTCTGCAGCGGCCGGCCGATCGTCGGCAACGGCCCGGTATTGCGCAGGTCGGCGACAGTCGCATCGACCGTGCACTCGGTCGGGCCGTAGAGGTTGAAGGCTCGGAAGCCAGCCGCCTGCAGCGCACGCCAGCGCGCTGCGCCGATTGCCTCACCGCCGATCAGCACGGTCTTCGTGCGGCATGCGGGCCGCTCCAGCAGCCCGGCTTCGCACATCATCTCCAGCTGCGCCGGTGTGCAGTCGAAGACGTCAATCTCCTGGGTTTGCAACCAGTCGACGAATGCGGCGCCATCGGCACGCACCTCGGTCGGCACGAACACGAGGCAGTGGCCGCCCATCAACTGGGCGATGACCTTGACCGACGCGTCGAAGGTGAAGCTCGCGTTCAGTGCGAAACGCGAGCGGGCATCGACCTGTTCGAACACCGTGCGCTCCAGCGCTTGCCACAGGTTCAGCACGTTGCGGTGTTCGACCATCACGCCCTTCGGCAGTCCGGTCGAGCCCGAGGTGTAGATCACATAGGCCAGGTGCGACGAATTCAGCCCCGCCACGCACGGGTCGTGCTGCGGCTGACGTTCCAGCAGCGGGTCGTCGTCCAGCACCACCACCGGCCGCAGGCCTTGGGCCGGCAGGTCGTCTTGCACCGCGTCTTCGGTCAACAGTGCCACCGGCGCGCAGTCGTCCAGCAGTTGCGCCAGGCGCCCGACCGGCTGCGTCGGGTCCAGCGGCACGTAGCCGGCGCCGGCCTTCAGGATGCCCAGCAGGCCGATCATCATCGGCAGCCCACGGTCGACGCACAGCGCCACGCGGTCGCCAGGCTTGACGCCGAGGCTCAGCAGCCGGTGCGCAACCTGGTTGGCGCGGCGATTCAAGTCGCCGTAGCTCAGCGACTTGTCTGCATGCACCACCGCCTGTGCGTCGGGCTGCAGCGCCGCCTGCTGTTCGATCAACTCGTGCACCAACCGCTCGCGCGGGTAGCTCGCCGCACCGCCGTCAGCCCACATCGCCAGACGCTCACGCTCGCCAGGCAACAGCAACGGCAGCTGCATCACGCTGGCCGACTCATCGGCCGCCATCGCCGCCAGCACGCCTTCAAAGCGCGCCAGCAGGTGCTCGATCGTCGAGCGCTCGAACAGGTCCGTCGCGTAGACCATGCTGCCGCTGACCACGCCGTCCAACTCCATCACCGTCAGCGAGGTGTCGAAGTGGCTGACGACACGGTCGGAGGTGAACGAACGCAGCTGGATGCCGGGCAACAACAGCTCACCGGCGGCCGGCGTGTTGTTGACCGTCAGCATGGTCTGGAACAGCGGGCTGTGGCTCAGGCTGCGCTGCGGGTTGATCGCTTCGACGACCTGCTCGAATGGCAGGTCCTGGTGCGCGTAGGCGGCCAAGGTGTCGCCCTTGACGCGGGCCAGCAGCGCCGCAACGGTCGGCGCGTCCGCCACGCTCAGGCGGATCGCCAAGGTGTTGATGAAGAAGCCGATCAGGTCTTCGACTTCGCGCCGCTGGCGGTTGGCCACCGGCGTGCCGATGACCACGTCGTTCTGGCCGCCAAGGCGCGCCATCAGCACGCCCCAGCCGGCCAGCAGCGTCATGAACAGCGTCGTGCCATGGCGCTGGCCCAGCGCCTTCAGGCCCTGGCTCAGCTCGGGCGACAAGCGGAACGCCACCTCGTCGCCGGCATAGGTCTGCACCGCCGGGCGTGGCTTGTCGAGCCGCAAGGCCAGCAAGGCCGGGGCACCGGCCAGGTGGGTGCGCCAGTGATCGACCTGTGCCTTCAGCACGTCGCCTTGCAGCCAGGCGCGCTGCCAGGCGGCGTAGTCGGCGTACTGCAGGGCCAGCGGCGACAACGGGTCGGGCCGGCCTTGGCTGAAAGCCGCGTAGAGCGCCCCCACCTCCTTGATCAACAACACGTTCGACCAGCCGTCGGTCACGATGTGGTGCTGGTTGATCAGCAGCACATGCTCGGTGGCCGACAAGGCCAGCAGGCGGCCACGGATCAACGGGCCGCGCGCCATGTCAAAAGGCTGGTGGAAGACCTCGGCGCTCAGGCGGGCCAGCTCGCGCTGCTGGGCTGCTTCATCGAGCCCGCTCAGGTCGTGCTCGATCAGCGAGAAGCCGACGCCGGTGTCGGCAATGCGTTGCACCGGTTCGCCGTCTTCCAGCACGAAGGTCGTGCGCAGCACCTCGTGGCGCGCGACGATGTGGTCGAGCGTCGTCTTCAGCGCGGCGCGATCCAAGGTGCCGGTGATCGTTAGCCCTGCCGGCATGTGGTACGCGGCGCTGGACGCGGCATCGAGCTGATCGAGGAACCACAAGCGCTGCTGCACCCACGACAGCGGCAGCGGCTTGCTGCGATCGGCCAGCGTGATGGCCTGCATGCGTGTCGCATCGGCTTGCGACAAGCGGGCGCTGAAGTCCGCCAGCTGCGGGTGCGAGAACAGCTCGCCCAGCGGCACCTCCACACCCATCGATTGCCGCAGCCGCGACACCAGCCGCACGGCCAGCAACGAGTGGCCGCCGAGCTCGAAGAAGTCGTCACGCCGACCGACGCGCTCGGCACCGAGCAGCTCTTGCCACAGCGCAGCCACCATCTGCTCGACCTCGCCCTCGGGCTCTTCGTAGGCGTTGCTCGCCAACGCCGCCGCATCGGGCGCCGGCAGCGCCGCGCGGTCGAGCTTGCCGTTGGGCGTCAGCGGCCATCGCGCCAGCGTCACGAACGCCGACGGCAGCATGTAGTCGGGCAGTGCTTCGACCAGTTGCGCACGCAACGTCGCCGGCTCGACCACGTCCCCTTCTTCGACCCGCAGGTAGGCGACCAGCCGCTGGTCACCGGGCCGGTCTTCGCGCGCCAGGACGGTCGCTTCAGCCACGCCCTCGCAGCGCATCAGCGCCGCTTCGATCTCACCCAGCTCGATGCGGAAGCCCCGCAGCTTGACCTGGAAATCGTTGCGGCCGATGTACTCGATGTGGCTGTCGGGCAGCCAGCGCGCCAGGTCGCCGGTCTTGTACAGACGGCCACCCGGCGTGAACGGGTCGTCGATGAAGCGCTCGGCCGTCAACTCGGGCCGGTTCAAGTAACCACGGGCCACACCGGCGCCGCCGATGTAGATCTCGCCCGTCACGCCTGCGGCCACCGGCTGGCGCTGTGTGTCCAGCAGGTGCACGGTCACGTTCTGCAGCGGCCGGCCGATCGTCGGCAGCGGACCGCACGCGCGCAGGTCGGCAACGGTTGCATCGACCGTGCATTCGGTCGGGCCGTACAGGTTGAACGCGCGCAGGCCCGCGGCTTGCAATGCACGCCAGCGCGATGCACCGATTGCCTCGCCGCCGATCAGCGCCGTCTTCGCGCGGCAACCCGGTTTGTCCAGCAGCCCCGCTTCGCACATCAGCTCCAGCTGCGCCGGCGTGCAGTCGAACACGTCGATCTCGTGGTCTTGCAGCCATTGCACGAACGACGCACCGTCTGCGCGCACTTCGCGCGGCACGATCACGACGCAGCGGCCGCTGGCCAGCTGCAGGATGGACTGCAGCGAGGCATCGAAGGTGATCGCGGCATTCAGCGCCACCCGCACGGCCGGCACCACGCCGGCCTCTGGCGTGAAGACCAGGCGCTCCAGGCCCTGCCACAGGTTCAGCGCCTGCCGGTGCTCGACCATCACGCCCTTGGGCACACCGGTCGAGCCCGAGGTGTAGATCACATAGGCCAGGTTCGACGAGCTCACGCCGCTGACCCGCGGGTCGTGCTGCGGCTGGCGCAGCAACGCAGCGTCAGCGTCGAGCACGACGACCGGCCGCAGGCCCTGCGCCGGCAGCTCGTCCTGCACCGCGTCTTCGGTCAACAGCACCACCGGCGCGCAGTCGTCCAGCAGTTGCGCGATCCGCGCGGCTGGCTGGGCAGGGTCGAGCGCCACATAACCGGCACCCGCCTTCAGGATGCCCATCAGGCCGACCATCATCGGCAGGCCACGGTCGACACACAGCGCCACGCGGTCGCCCGGGCGCACACCGAGCGCGAGCAGCCGGTGCGCGACCTGGTTGGCACGGCCGTTGAGTTCGCCGTAGCTCAGCGACTCGCCCGCGTACTCCACCGCCGGCACGTCTGGACGCTCGGCGGCCTGTTGCTCGAACAGCGTGTGGATCAGCTCGTCTTGCGGGTAGCTGGCGGTGCCGCCGCTCGACCATGCCGCCAGAACTTCGCGTTCGCCGGACAGCAGGATGTCGAGCTGGCCCACGCGCGCCTGGTCGTCTGCGGCCATCGCGCACAGCACCGCTTCATAACGCTCGACCAGCCGCTCGATCGTCGCGCGGTCGAACAGGTCACTCGCATACGCAATGCTACCGGCCAGCACACCGCGCACTTCGCCGATGTAGAGCGAGGTGTCGAACTGCACCGTCGAGCGGTCGCGTTCCAGGCTGCCCAGCCGCAGGCCCGGCAGCGCGAGCTCGCCTTCGCCCTCGGGGGCATTCATCGTGACGATGGTCTGGAACAGCAGGCTGTGGCTGGTGTTGCGTGCCGGCTTCACCGCCTCGACGACCTGCTCGAACGGCACCTCCTGGTTGGCGTAGGCGGCCAGCGTGTTTTGGTGGACCTGCGCCAGCAGCTCGCCGACGGTGGCGGTGCCCGACACATCGAAGCGCAGAGCCAAGGTGTTGACGAAGCAGCCGATCAGCCCTTCGAGTTCTGGCCGCGGGCGGTTGGCCACCGGCGTGCCGACGACCACGTCGTTCTGCCCGCTCAGGCGCGACATCAGCAGGCCCCAGCCAGCCAGCAAGCTCATGAACAGCGTGACGCCATGCCGCTTGCACAGTTGCGCGACCGCCTGGCTCAACTCGGGCGAGAAGCGGAACGGCACGCTCGCGCCGGCGTAGCTCTGGCGGGCCGGGCGAGGCCGGTCGAGCGGCAGGTCAAGCAAGGCCGGGGCACCGCTCAGGTGCTGCTTCCAATAGTCAACCTTGGATTGCAGGGTCGGGCCTTGCAGCCAGCCGCGTTCCCAGACCGCGTGGTCCGCATACTGCAGTGGCAGTGGTGGCAGCGGATCGGCCAGGCCTTGGCTGAAGGCCGCGTACAGCTGGCTGACTTCGCGCAGCAGGGTGCCGATCGACCAACCGTCTGACACGATGTGGTGCATGCTGATCAGCAGCAAATGCTCCTCGGCTGACACGCGCAACAGCTCGCCACGGATCAGCGGCCCGTGCGCGAGGTCGAACGGGCGGGTGAACGCGGCCACGGTCAGGCGTTCGATCTCGTCGCGCAGTGCGTCGCCGCTGCTGCCGGTGAGGTCGCGCTCGATCAGCGCGAAGCCGGTGTCAGGCGCGGCGAAGCGTTGCACCGGCTGACCCTCTTCGAGCACGAAGGTCGTGCGCAGCGCCTCGTGGCGAGCCACGACACGGTCGAGCGTCGCCTGCAGCGCCGCACGGTCCAGCTTGCCGGTCAAGCGCAGGCCCGCCGGCATGGCATAGGCGGCGCCGGCCGCAGGGTCGAGCTGGTCCAGGAACCACAGTCGCTGCTGCGCCCACGACAACGGCAAGGCCACCAAACGGTCAGCCAGCGGGATCGATGCAGCGGCGTCGGACCCAGGCGTCACCGGCGCGGAACGGCGCAGCCGCAGCATGAGCAGCTCTCGCTGGCGGGCGCTGAGGTTCTTGATGGAATCGCCGTTCATGGTGTCTCCGGGGTCTCGTCTCGTTCGGCGCCGCAGCGCCGTGGTTCTTCTGCAAAGGGGCCCGCCACTCGTGCGACGGGCGCGTCGCGGCCAGCGGGTCAGTCGCTCTTCAACATGCGCTCCCGATCAAGTTGGGTCTGCAGCTCTTCTTCCGACAGCTGTGCCAGGTCGGCACCGAGCGCTTCGATCTCGGCCAGGTCGAACTTGCGCAGCTCCAGCAGCACGATGTTTTCGGCCAGCTCGGCCAGCGCCGGTGTCTGGAACACCTGCATCAGCGGCACCTCGATGCCCAGCCGCTTGCGCAGGCGCACCACCACCTGGCTCGCCATCAGCGACGAGCCGCCCAGCTCGAAGAAGTGGTCGTGGCGACCAACCTGCGGCACGCGCAACAGCTCTTGCCAGATCTCCGCCAGCGTGGTCTCGATCTCGCCTTCGGGAGCGGCATAGGCGCGGCCTGACAGCGCGGCAAAGTCCGGCGCCGGGAAGGCCTTGCGGTCGAGCTTGCCGTTGGGTGTGAGCGGGAAGCTCGGCAACAGCACGAAGGCCGTCGGCACCATGTAGTCGGGCAGTTGCTGACCCAGCCGCTGCCGCAGCACTGCAGTCTCGGGCGGGTCGCCGGTCAGGTAGGCCACGAGCCTGGGCTCGCCCGGCTGGTCTTCGCGCACCAACACCACCGCCTCGACCACGCCTTCGCAGCGCGCCAGCTGCGACTCGATCTCGCCCAGCTCGATGCGGAAGCCGCGGATCTTCACCTGGTGGTCCAGCCGGCCGTGGAACTCGATCACGCCGTCGGTGCGGTAGCGCCCGATGTCGCCGGTGCGGTAGAACCGACCCGGCTTGCCCAGCGGATGTGGCGGGAAGGCCTTGGCCGTCTGCGCCGCGTCGTTCAGGTAGCCGCGGCCCACGCCGATGCCGTCGACACAGATCTCGCCCTTCACGCCCACCGGCACCGGCTGCAGCAGCCGATCGAGGATGTAGATCCGGTTGTTCGCCGTCGGCCGCCCGATCGGGATCGCGCTGCCGTCGGCCGGGCGTGTGTCGATCGCATGCCAGGTCACGTCGTCCGAGCACTCGGCCGGGCCATACATGTTGACCAGCGGCTTGTCCGGAAAGCGTGTGAGCCAGTCTTGCGTCAGCCGCAGGCTGAGCGCTTCGCCGGTGGGCACCAGACAGCGCAGCGTCGTCAGCCGAACCTCGTCATGGCACGCATCCAGCAGGCTGCGCATCATGCTCGGCACGGTCTGCAGCAGCGTCACCTGCTGCTCTTCCACCGCGGCCAGCAGGCGCTGCGGGTCGTAGGCGATCTCGTCTTCGAGGATCGCCGTGCAGCCGCCCACCAGCAGCGCCGCCAGCGACTGCCACACGCAGATGTCGAAGCTCGGCGCCGCGGTTTGCGCCAGCACCTCGTCGGCACCAACGTTCAGGCTGGTGATCTTGCCGAACAGGTGGTTCAGCATCCCGCGCTGCTCGACCATCGCGCCCTTGGGCTGGCCGGTCGAGCCCGAGGTGAAGATCACGTAGGCCAGGTCGTCGGGCTGGCCGCCGCCATGGACGTACGTGGCCTCACCGGTGCGCCAGTGCGCGTCGGCCACCACCGTCTTGACCGCCAGCTCACTCGCCACCGCCTGCACCTGCGAAGCGCAGCGCTCGGACGCCAGCACCAGCGGCGAGCCGCTGCTGCGCACGATTTCCATCAGCCGTGCCGGCGGGTGCTTGATGTCCAGCGGCAGGAACGCCGCGCCGGCCTTGAACGTGGCCAGCATCATGGCCAGGAACATCACGTTGCGCTCGCACATCAGCGTGACCAGCGTCTCGCGGCCCGCGCCTTGGGCGACCAGCGCCAGCGCCAGGCGGTTCGCGCGATCGTCCAGCTCGCGGTAGCTCAGGCGTTCGCGCGCATCGGTGGCCGCCAGCCGGTCCGGATGCAAGCGCGCCTGCTCTTCGAACAGCGCGATGTAGCCGCGCTCGAGCGGGAAGTCCTGCTCGCTGCAGCTCCAGGTGTCCCACTGCAGCGCCAGCTCTTCGGCCGCGACGATCGGCAAGCGCAGCACGCTCGCCTGCTCGTCGGCCACCATGCCCGCCAGAAGCTGCTGCAGGCTGCCCACCAGCCGCTGCACCGTCGCCTCGTCGAACAGGTCCGTCGCGTAGACCAAGCCGCCGGCGATGCCGCCCTCGTGCTCGTGCAACGACAGGTAGAGGTCGCAGTAGCTGGCGGTGTGCGGCGGCGACATCTGCTCGATCGCCAGCGTTGACAACTGCGCCTTCTCAGCCGGCGTGTTGTTCAGCGTCAGCATCACCTGGAACAGCGGGCTGTGGCTGATGCTGCGCACCGGCTGCACCGCGTCGAGCACCTGCTCGAACGGCACGTCCTGGTGCGCATAGGCATCGACCACGGTGCCCGCGGTGCGCTTGAGCATCTCGGCCACGCTTGGGCTGTCTTCGACCCCCAGGCGCAAGGCGAGCGTGTTGAGGAAGAAGCCAATCAGCCCTTCGACCTCGCGCCGCGGCCGGTTGGCCACCGGTGTGCCGACGACCACATCCCCCTGCCCGCTCAGGCGCGCCATCAGCACGCCCCAGCCGGCCAGCAGCGTCATGAACAATGTCGCGCCATGGCGCTGGCCGAGAGCCTTCAAGCCATGCGTCAACTCGGCCGACAGGTGCAGCTCGACACTGGCGCCGGCATAGCTCTGCACCGCCGGGCGCGGCCGGTCCAGCGGCAGGTCCAGCAACTCCGGCGCGCCGACCAGGTTCGTCTTCCAGTAGTCCAGCTGCGCCTGCAGTCGCTCGCCTTGCAGCCAGTCGCGCTGCCACGCCGCGTAGTCCGCGTACTGCAGTGCCAGCGGTTGCAGCGGGTCTTCGTGGCCTTGGCTGAACGCGGCGTACAGCGCACCCACTTCGCGCACCAGCACGCCGATCGACCAGCCGTCCGAGATGATGTGGTGTTGGTTGATCAGCAGCACATGCTCGGTCGGGGTCAGCGCCAGCAGACGGCCGCGGATCAGCGGCCCGCGGGCCAGGTCGAACGGCTGGCTGAAGAACTCCGCGCTGATGCGCGCCACTTCACGCCGCTGCGCCGCTTCGTCCAGCTCGCTCAGGTTCTGCTCGATCAGTGCAAAGCCCACGCCGTCATCGGCGATGCGTTGCACCGGATCGCCGTTGTCCAGCACGAAGGTCGTGCGCAGTGACTCATGCCGTGCCACCACGCGGTCCAGCGTCGCGCGTAGCGCCGCTCGATCGAGTGCGCCGCTCAAGCGCAGCCCGGCTGGCATGTGGTACGCCGCACCGGCAGCTGCATCCAGCTGATCGAGAAACCACAGGCGTTGCTGGGCCCATGACAGCGGCAGCGGCTGGGTGCGGTCGGCCAGCGTGATCGCTTCCATGCGCGTGGCGCCGGCCAGCGCCAGACGCTCGGCGAAGTCGGCCAGTACCGGGTGTGCGAACACATCGGCCAACGGCACCTCAACCCCCAGCCGCTCGCGCAGCCGAGAGGTGAGTTGCACCGCCAGCAGCGAGTGACCACCGAGCTGGAAGAAGTCATCTCGCCGGCCGACGCGGGCTACGCCCAGCAGGCCCAGCCAGACCGCGGCCACCGCCTGCTCGGCGTCGCCTTGCGGGGCCTCGTACTCGCGGCTCGCCAACGCGCTCTCGTCCGGCGCCGGCAGCGCCTTGCGGTCAAGTTTTCCGTTAGGAGTCAGCGGGAAGCTGGGCAGCACGACGAAGGCTGCCGGCACCATGTAGTCGGGCAGCGCCTGCGCCAGGCGCTCACGCATCGCGGCTGGCTGCGGCACGACACCGTCTTCACTGCGGACGTAGGCCACGAGCCTGGGGTCATCGTCCAAGTCTTCGCGCACCAACACCACCGCCTCGACCACGCCGTCGCAACGCGCCAGCTGCGACTCGATCTCGCCCAGCTCGATGCGGAAGCCGCGGATCTTGACCTGGTGATCCAGCCGGCCGTGGAACTCGATCACGCCGTCGGTGCGGAAGCGCCCGATGTCGCCCGTGCGGTAGAACCGACCCGGCTTGCCCAGCGGATGCGGCGGGAAGGCCTTGGCCGTCTGCGCCGCGTCGTTCAGGTAACCACGCCCCACCCCGATGCCGTCGACGCAGATCTCGCCCTTCACCCCCACCGGCACAGGCTGCAGCAGCCGGTCGAGGATGTAGATCCGGTTGTTCGCCGTCGGCCGCCCGATCGGGATCGCGCTGCCGTCGGCCGGGCGTTTGTCGATCGCATGCCAGGTCACGTCGTCCGAGCACTCGGCCGGGCCATACATGTTGACCAGCGGCTTGTCCGGAAAGCGGGCGAGCCAGTCCTGCACCAGCCGCAGGCTGAGCGCTTCACCGGTAGGCACCAGGCAGCGCAGCGTCGTCAGCCGCACCTCGTCATGGCACGCGTCCAGCAGGCTGCGCATCATGCTGGGCACCGTCTGCAGCAGCGTCACCTGCTGCTCGTCCACCGCGGCCAGCAGCCGCTGCGGGTCATAGGCGATCTCGTCTTCAAGAATCGCCGTGCAGCCACCCACCAGCAGTGCCGCCAGCGACTGCCACACGCAAATGTCGAAGCTCGGTGCCGCTGTCTGCGCCAGCACTTCGTCGGCACCGACGTTCAAGCTGGTGATCTTGCCGAACAGGTGGTTCAGCATGCCGCGCTGTTCGACCATCGCGCCTTTGGGCTGGCCGGTCGAGCCCGACGTGAAGATCACGTAGGCCAGGTCGTCGGGCTGGCCGCCACCATGGACATAGGTGGCCTCACCGGTGCGCCAGTGCGCATCGGCCACCACCGTCTTGACGGCCAGCTCGCCCGCCACCGCCTGCATCTGGGCTGCGCAGCGCTTGGACGCCAACACCAGCGGCGAACCGCTGCTGCGCACGATCTCCATCAGCCGTGCCGGCGGGTGCTTGATGTCCAGCGGCAAGAACGCTGCGCCGGCCTTGAACGTGGCCAGCAGCATCGCCAGGAACATCACGTTGCGCTCGCACATCAGCGTGACCAGCGTCTCGCGGCCCGCGCCTTGCGCCACCAGCGCCAGTGCCAGCCGGTTCGCGCGATCGTCCAGCTCGCGGTAGCTCAGGCGTTCGCGCGCGTCGGTGGCGGCCAGGCGGTCCGGGTGCAGGCGGGCCTGCTCTTCGAACAGCGCGATGTAGCCGCGTTCGAGCGGGAAGTCCTGCTCGCTGCGGTTCCAGGTGTCCCACTGCAGCGCCAGCTCTTCGGCTGCCACGATCGGCAGCCGCAGCACACTCGCCTGTTCGTCAGCCACCATCCCCGCCAACAGCCGCTGCAGGCTGCCCACCAGCCGCTGCACCGTCGACTCGTCGAACAGGTCGGTCGCGTAGACGATCTCGCCGCGCAGGCCATCGGGTGACTCGACCAGTGAGATCGTCAGGTCGAACTGCGTCGTGCGGTGCGGCGTCGTGATCGGCGCCAGCGTCAAGCCGGGCAAGGCCAGCGCGCCGGCCGGCGTGTTGTTCAGCGCCAGCATGGTCTGGAACAGCGGGCTGTGCGCCAGCGTGCGCGGTGGTTGCAGCGCCTCGACGACCTGCTCGAACGGCAGGTCCTGGTGCGCGTAGGCGGCAAGCGTCGTCGCCCGCACCTGAGCGATCAGCTCGGCCACGCTCGTCGCGTCGTCCACCTGCACGCGCAGCGCCAGCGTATTGACGAAGAAGCCAATCAGCGACTCGAGTTCGGCGTGCGAGCGGTTGGCCACCGAGGTGCCCACCACGACATCACGCTGGCCCGACATGCGCGCCAGCAGCAGCGACCAGCCCGCCAGCAGCGTCATGAACAGCGTCGCGCCATGCCGCTGCGACAAGCCGCGCAGGCCTTCGACCAGCGTCTCGGGCAGTGCAAAGCCGAGGCCTGCGCCGCGGTGGTTCTGGCGCGCCGGGCGCGGCCGGTCGGTCGGCAGCTCGACCAGCGCCGGCGCGCCGCGCAAATGCGTGGTCCAGAAGTCGACCTGCGCTTGCAGGCGCTCGCCCTGCAGCCAGCCACGTTGCCAGGCGGCGTAATCGGCGTACTGGATCGGCAGCGGTGGCAGCGGGTCGGCGTGGCCCTGGCTGCAAGCCGCGTACAGCGTGCTCAGCTCGCGCACGAACAGGCCGATCGACCAGCCGTCCGACACGATGTGGTGCACCTTGACCAGCAGCACATGCTGTTCATCGGCCAAGCGCAGCAGCAGGCCGCTCGCGAGCGGGCCGCGTTGCAGGTCGAACGGCGCCTCGGCCTGGTCCAGGCTGTGCCGCTCGACCGCGAACTCCTGCTCGTGGCCGTGCAGCTCGCGCAGGTCATGTGCCTGCAGCGTGAAGCCGGTGTCGGCCTCGGCCATGCGCTGGCGCGGCTCGCCGCCGACCAAGTCGAAGGTCGTGCGCAGCGCCTCATGGCGGGCGACGATGCGGTCGAGCGCCTCGCGCAGCGCCGGCTCGTTCAAGCGGCCGGTCAGGCGCAACCCTACCGACATGTGGTACGCCGCGCCGGTCGCTGCGTCCAGGCGATCAAGGAACCACAGGCGTTGCTGCGCCCATGACAAAGGCAACGCACCGTCGCGCGGCACCGGCGTGATGCCTTCGCCGCCGACCCGCACCGCGACATCGACACAGCGTGCGAACGCCGACAGCACCGGGTTCGCGAACAGCTCGGCCAACGGAATCTCGACCCCCATGGCCTGGCGCAGCCGCGCGACCAGTTGCACCGCCAGCAGTGAATGGCCGCCGAGCTCGAAGAAGTCATCGTCGCGGCCGATCTGTGAGACACCCAGCAGCGCCTGCCAGTGCTGCGCCAGCGCCTGCTCGGTCGCACCCTCGGGCGCTGCGACCTGTCGCGCCACCAGCGCGTCGACATCGAGCCCCTGCATCCAACGCCGATCGATCTTGCCCTGGGACGTGAGGCGGAAAGCGTCCAGCGGCACCAGCGCCGAAGGCACCATGTAGCGGGGCAGCGCCGCCGATAGCGTCTGCCGGATCGTGACGGTGTCGGGCACTTGCCCTGCGGTGGCGCAGAAGAAGGCCACGAGGCGACGGTCGCCGCCCGGGCCGTCTTTCGCGATCACCACGGCATCGGCCACGCCCTCGCAGGCGAGCAGCGCCGCTTCGATCTCGCCCAGCTCGATGCGGAAGCCGCGGATCTTGACCTGCGTGTCTTCGCGGCCGCGGAACTCGATCACACCGTGGCTGGACCAGCGGCCGATGTCGCCGCTGCGGTACATGCGGGCGCCGGGCAACGCACTGAACGGGTCGGGCAAGAAGCGCTCGGCATCGAGCTCGGGCCGGCCGAGGTACCCATCGGCCACACCGGCGCCACCGATCACGACCTCGCCAAAGACGCCGGGCGCGACAGGCTCCTGCTGATCGTCGAGGATGTAGACCTGCACATGCGGCAGCGGGCGGCCGATGGGCACCGGGCCGGTGGCGCGCGGGTCGCACAGGTGCACCGTCGCGGTGATCGCCGTCTCGCTCGGGCCGTAGGAGTTGTACAGCGGGTAGCGTGCGCCCCAGAACGCTGCGAGCGACGGCGGCAGCGCTTCGCCGCCGGTCATCAGCGAGCGCAGCGGGCCCAGGTCGGTGTCGGCCGGGAAGCTCGCGAGCACGCCGCCAGGCAGGCAGGCATGCGTCACGGCGTGGGCGCGCATCGCGTCGGCCAACGGTGTGCCCAGCAGCTCGTGCGGGCGCAGCATGCACAGCCGCGCGCCGGTCGACAGCGCCATCAGGATCTCGGACAAGCAGACGTCGAAGCCGAACGACAGAAACTGCAGCACGCGGCTGGCCCCATCGACACGGTAGATGTCGATCAGGCCGGCCACTGTGTTGGCCACGGCGCGGTGCGGCACGCGCACGCCCTTGGGCTGGCCGGTCGAGCCGGAGGTGTAGATGACGTAAGCCGTGTCGTCGGGCGTCAGGCCGAGCACCAGCGGGTTCGTGTCGGTGCCACCCGACTCGGCATCGTCGTCCAGCAGCAGCGTGCGCCGCCCGTCGGTTCGGCACAGTGGCTCGAACGCCGCTTCGACCAGCAGCAGGGCCGCGGCGCTGTCGCCGATCATGAAGGCCAGGCGGTCGGCCGGGTAGGTCGGGTCCAGCGGCACGGCCGTGCAGCCGGCCTTGAACACTGCCAGCACGGCCACAGCCATGTGCACGTTGCGGCCGACGCAGACCGCGACGCGATCGCCACGGCCGAGGCCGAGCGCGATCAGGCGCCCGGCGAGTGCGTTGGCACGGCGGTTGAGTTCGCGGTAGTCGACAGTCTGGCCATCCCAGGCGACGGCGATTGCAGCCGGATCACGCGCGGCCTGTGCCTCGAACGGCGCATGGGCCAGGAAGGCCGGCGCGGGTTGCTCCGGCGCATTGAAGCCGCGTGCAGCTTCGGCCAGACGATGGGCCGGCAGCAGGCGCACGCGCTGCACCTCGCGAGTGTCGTCTTCGACCATGCCGGCCAGCACGCACGTGAAGTGGTCGCGCCAGCGCGCGATCGTGGCCTCGTCGAACAGGGCCGTGGCGTAGGCGAAATGGCCGACCAGGCCCCCATCCACCTGCTGCAGCGAGAGGTTCACGTCGGTGACGGTGTGCTTCACCTCGGCCTGCAGCATCTCGACGTCCAGCCCGTCGAGCGCGAAGCGGCTGGCCATCGGCGTGTCGGCCATCGACAGCAGGGTCTGGAACAGCGGGTGGTGGCCTTGGCTGCGCGGCGGGTTGAGCTTTTCCAGCAGTTGGTCGAACGGCAGGTCCTGATTGGCATAACCACCCAGTGCCGTCTCGCGCACCGCCGCCAGCAAGCCGGCCACGCTGGCCGTGCGATCGACATGCACGTGGAAGCACAACGTGTTGACGAACAGGCCGGTCAGGCCCTCCAATTCGACCCGGTCGCGGTTGGTGATTGCGCTGGCGATCACGACGCTGTCCTGGCTCGACAGGCGCGACAGCAGAAGCGCCCAGCCGGCCATCACCGTCATGAACAGCGTGCAGCCGTGCCGCGAGGCGAGTGCGCGCAGACCGGCGGTCAAGGCCGGCGACAACGACACCGGCAGCGACGCAGCCTCGAAACGCTGCGCGAGCGGACGGGGCCGATCGAGCGGCAGATCGAGCAGGCCGGGGGCGCTGTCCAGGTGCGCCTTCCACCACGCGAACTGCTGGTCCAGCCGATCGGCCGTTAGCTCGGCGCGCTGCCAGGCGGCGTAGTCGGCGTAATGGATCGGCAGCGGCGGCAATGGGTCCGCATGCCCGGCGCGGAACGCGTCGTACAAGGCATTGACTTCGCGCACCATCACACCGAACGACCAGGCGTCGGAGACGATGTGGTGCTGCGTGATCAGCAGCAGATGCTCGTTGTCGGCCCGGCGCAGCAGGCGGCCACGCACCAGCGGGCCGTCGGCGATGTCGAACAGCGTCTGGGCTTCGAGCCGGCGCAGGCGGTCGATCTCGGCGGCCTGCGCGGCTGAATCGAGCGAGCTCAGGTCGTGATGCGGCAGATCGAAGTACGCGTCGGCGTGGACACGCATCTGCGGACGGTCGTCCACCGTCGGGAACGAGGTACGCAGGTTCTCGTGCCGTGCGAGCACATGGTCGAGCGTGCGCTGCAGTGCTGCGAAGTCCAGCGCGCCGGTCAGACGCAGTGCACTCGGAAGGTGGTACATCGCGCTGGCGCTGCGGTCGAGCTGGTCGATGAACCACAGCCGCTCTTGTGCCCACGACAGCGGCAGCGTGGCAGCGCGGTCGGCCCGCGGCAGCCGGCCCGGTGGCGATGCGGTGGCCGCCGGGAGGTGCGCGGCGAAGTGCGCGAGCACCGGGTAGGTGAAGACGTCGTTCAGATCGATCTTGACGCCCAGCGCTTCGTGCAGGCG
>Ga0307515_10003658_pt1 | contig 32307 bp, 31 predicted proteins | sample 17_EM_MG_FD_194513 | JGI IMG/M metagenome (GOLD analysis project Ga0307515, IMG submission 194513) | Populus trichocarpa ectomycorrhiza microbial communities from riparian zone in the Pacific Northwest, United States - 17_EM | ecosystem: Host-associated > Plants > Roots > Unclassified | place... | reverse complement strand
ATCGCCCCACCACGGATGCCAATAGCCGTTTCCTACGCTTGCCAGCGCTCCCTCGACAGCGAAGTCGAGGTGCGCGCGCAGTCGCCCCGGATCTCCGTCACGCCAGTCCGGCCATCCCAGGTCGCTGGTCTTCTCCGGGTCGTCGTCGCCCTCAGTCCAGACCGGCAACCCGTCGGCCAGAAACAGGAAGGTCTGGAAGCTGCCGGGCGGCAGCGTGTCGGCCACCTCCCGGAACTCCGCCGGGTATCGCACGCCGACGGCCTTCTCCACGCCGGCCCAGTCGACCTGGCCCGGCAACGCCGACCAGCGGACGGTTTGGAGTAGAGCCTGGGTCGCTGAGGTCATTCGCAAATTTTCGCAGCGGATCAGCTCAGCTCCGTCAGCCGGGGAGCCGTACGCCGTTGGCGCACGAGCGCGCCGGCCTCGGCGGTCAGCTCCCGGGCGCTGCCGAGCAGGCCGTCCAGCACCAATGCGCGCCGGATATGCCGGTGCAAGTCATGCTCGGCGGTGAAGCCGATTCCGCCCAGGACCTGCTGGCAGTGCCGGGCCGTGGTCAACGCTGCCCGCCCGGCCGCCGCCTTCGCCAGCAAGGAGCCCAGTTCGTCCTGCGCGGCCACCAGGGTCGCCTCGGCACCCTCGATGGCGACCAGAGTCTCGGCGAGCCGGTGCCGCACGGCCTGGAACGAGGCGAGCGGCCGGCCGAACTGCACACGATCAAGGGCGTGCTGGCGGGCGAGCGAAAGCATGGCCCGGCTGATCCCGACCAGCCACCAACCGAGCGCCCGACGACCGGCCGCCATCGGCACCGGCGCCCCAACCTCGACAGGCCGCAACCACACATCGCCGTCCAGCGTCGTGCCGGCGCCGCCGGCACGCTCCCAGACAACCCACGATCCGCCCGCGTACGGCAGCGGCACCGTGCCCCCGACCACGCCGAGGACCACGTCGTTGATCAGCGGGGCGTGCGCCCCCGTCTCGCCGAGCAGCCCGAACACCAGCGGGATCGCCACCTCCGGCGACGACGCGAGCAGGTCCGCCCAGCCGAATTCGGTCAGCGCCGCGTCCAGCTCCGGGCCCGACGCGGCGGTCATCGTCTTGCGGAGAGTCTCCGCTAGCAGGTCCCGCTCGGCGGCATCCATGATCATTCCTTGCCCAGGTCGAGCAGCCGGCGGGCGATGATGTTTCGCTGGATCTCCGCCGTGCCGCCGTAGATGGTCGCCGCGCGCGAGTACAGATACTCCGAGCGCCACGGCGCCTCGGTCAGCTCCAGCACCCCGGGCAGCAGGTCCCGGACGGTGTCGAAGAGCTGCTGCTCGGCCGTCGCCAGCAGCACCTTGTCGACCGAGGTCTCCGGGCCCAGCCGGGCCCCCTCGGCCAGCCGGCGCTGGGTCGCGTGCGAGCGGCAGCGGACGGTGTGCAGCGCCAGGTAGGCGGCACCGAGCGCGGCGTCGTCCGGGATGGTCGTCTCGGCCACCAGCCGGTCCAAGCGGGTGTACAGGTAAGCGATCCGGTGCCAGAAGCAAGTGGAGCGCTCGTGCGGCAGCAGGTCCATCGCCACCCGCCAGCCCTCCCCCACCCGGCCGAGCATCCGATCGCCGGGGACGACCACGTCATCGAAGAACACCTCGGCGAACTCGTCGACGCCGTGCATGGTCCGCAGCGGCCGGACGGTGATGCCGGGGCTGTCCATGTCGACAAAGAACGCAGTGATCCCGTCGTGGCCGGGCGCGGTGCGGGTCAGCAGGACACACCGGGCCGAGTACTGCGCGAGGCTGGTCCAGACCTTCTGACCGCTGACCACCCAGTCGGCGTCCCGCCGCGCGGCCCGGGCAGTCAGCTCGGCGTCCCGCCGCGCGGCCCGGGCGGTCAGCTCGGCGTCCTGCCGCACCGCCCGGGTGGCCAGCGAGGCCAGGTCGCTGCCGGATCCGGGCTCGGAGAATCCCTGGCACCACTGCTCGCGGCCGGAGAGCAGCCGCGGCACCATCTCGGCGGCCAGCTCCGCCGGGGCGTACGAGATCATCGTGGGCGCCAGGACCTCGACCATCGAGTAGATGCCGGGCTCGGCCAGGCCGCGGGTGGCGACCTCCTCCCCCAGCACGGCTCGCAGCACCGCCGGCCCGCCGAGGCCCGACACCTCGGCCGGCCATCCGTAGCGCATCCAGCCCGCGTCGAACAGCGCCCGGCGGACCCGGGCCAGCTGGGCGACCTGGCCGTCCAGCGAATGGTCCGGCCCCGGCGTCAGGTCGTGGTCGGCGAGCCACGATCGCACGCCCGACCGGAACTCGGCGACGTTCACGTACCCGAGGGTTCGAAGGCGTGCGGGCGCCCCGAGTCGTGCACGCCGCTGCGCCGGATGAAGGTCATCGCCCGGGTCCGCAGCCGCCAGCCTTCGGCCGTACGCAGATAGGTGTCGTTGTAATAGCCGATCCGCATGTCGTGGGTGGCCTGGTCGACGAAGCACAGCGGCTGGGTGCCGGTGGCGGTGTCGCCGGACAGCTCGACGGCGGCCGTCCCCGTGAGGAACAGGCCTTTCGGCGCCGCCGCCACCAGCTCGGGGAACTGGTCGAGGGCGAACGTGTCGCCGAACGCGCTGTAGGTGCCGTCGGGGGTGAAGACGGCGAGCAGGCCGTCGATGTCGCCCCGGGTGATGGTCACCGCGTACCGGGCGAGCAGCTGCTGGATCTCGACAACATCGTCAGTGGTCAAAGACCTTTCCCCCTTTCATCACGAACTTCACGTTCTGGGTGGCGGTGATGTCGCTCAGCGGGTCGCCCGGCACGCCGATGACGTCGGCGAGCAGGCCCTCGGCGAGCCGGCCGCGGTCGGTCACGTCGATCAGCTCGGCGGCCGTGACGGTCGCCGCCCGGATCGCGGCCAGCGGCGTCATCCCCCGGCGGACCAGGGCGACGAGTTCGCTGGCGTTCTTGCCGTGCGGGATGGCCGGCGCGTCGGTGCCGACGGCGATCTTGACCCCGGCGGCGATGGCGGCCCGGATGGAGTCGCGGGCGCGCGGAAACACCTCCGCCGCCTTGGCCTGCAACTCGGGCGCCGCCTTGGTGACATCCATGCCGTCGGCCAGGAACGTGGTCGCCACGAGGTAGGTACCGCGTTTGACCATGAGTTCGATGGCGTCGTCGTCGATCAGGAAGCCGTGCTCGATGCAGTCGATGCCGGCCTCGACCGCGGCCCGGACCGCGTCCGCGCCGTGGGTGTGTGCCGCTACCCGCAGGCCGCGCCGGTGCGCCTCGTCGACGATCGCCCGCAGCTCCTCGTCGGAGTAGTGCTGGGCGCCGGGGATGCCGGTGTGCGACATGACCCCGCCGGAGCAGCACACCTTGATCAGCTGGGCGCCGTGCTTGATCTGGTAGCGCACCGCCTTGCGGACCTCGTCGACCCCGTTGGCGATGCCCTCCTCCAGGGTCAGCTCCATGATGTGCGGCGCGAACGCCGCGAACATCGTCGGGTCGAGGTGGCCGCCGGTCGGGGTGATCGCGTGGCCGGCCGGCACGATCCGGGGGCCGTCGATCCAGCCCGCGTCGATCGCCTTGCCCAGCGCGACGTCCAGCAGGTAGCCGCCGGTCTTCACGAACAGCCCGAGGTTGCGCACGGTGGTGAAGCCGGCCCGCAGGGTGCGCCGGGCGTTGCCCACGGCGCGCAGCATCCGCAGCGGCGGATCGTCCTGGACCGGCGAATACGCGACCGTCTCGCCGCGGCCGCCCATCAGGAGGTTGACCTCCATGTCCATCAGGCCCGGCAGCAGCACCAGGTCGCCCAGGTCGAGGATCTCCCCGGCCGGTGGACCGCCGACGCCGGCGATCCGGTCGCCGTCGATGCGCAGGATGCCCGGCCGGATCACCTCGCCGGTGTCGACATCGAGCAGCCCGGCCGCTCGCAGCGTCAGCATGGTCAGACCACGGGCTCCCGGATCAGGTCCAGATAGGCGGCCCCGCTGTCGGGCACCCGGGGCTGCTTCCACACCTCCACCGGGAACGAGACCATGACCAGTGACTGCATCAGGTGCAGCAGGGTCCGGGCGTCGTCGGTGAGCTCGTCCAGCGGGGTGTCGCCGCAGTACTTGAGCGCGTCCTCCAGGCGGGGGAACGCCGCGTCGTAGAACGTCTGCATCTCGTCCATTGTGGAGGCCAGCCGCCGGGCGTAGCGTTCCGGCTCGGTCGCTAGTGCCCAGGCCAGGTACGGCTGCAGGTCGGTGAATTCAGTGGGCAGCGGCATCGCGGTACTCCTTGACCCGGTCTCCGACCACCTTGTGCAGGTGCCGGAGCAGGATTTCCTGATCGCATAGGGGGAAGTCGGTCACGACGCGCGAGGCGACCATCGACTGCGTCGCCTCGAGCGTGTTGGCGTCCTGCAGCGCGTACTCCTTGAACGTCACCGCGGCCAGCTCCTGCGCCAGCCGCTCGCGGGCGTTCTTCGGCGGTACGAAATACAGACTCGCCTCGAAGATGTGCCGGTCGACCGCGGTCGGCCAGTAGTGGTACGTCAGATACCAGCCCGGCTCCCAGAACAGCAGCGTGAAGTTGGGGAAGATCTCGAACGAGTCGGTGCCCCACGACTTGTGCCGCACCGGGTTGAGCCCGGACGGCAGCTGGTCGAGGCCCTCGATATCGGGCTTGTCCCACGGGCCGAACAGGCCGCTGCGCAGCGCGCGCTCGATCGGCTTGACCATGCTCTCGTCCTTGGGCGGCGCCATCCCGCCCCACGAGGAGATCATCGAGTGCGGGCTGTTCAGCTCGTAGTACAGCGCCTCGAAGCCGTAGCTGAGCAGCTTGTCGGCCTCGCCCTTGACCGCCTGCTTCTGGTGCAGGACGGGCGCGTGGTAGAACTCCGCGAACGCGTCGATGAACAGCTTCCAGTTGCTGCCGATCTCGGCCCGGTAGCTGTACACCTCGGTCATCTCGTGGAACGGGTAGCCCTCGATGCCCTTGGCCATCTCGCCGAGATACTCGCTCAGGCTTTCCTGCGGGTCGAGGTTGACGAAGATGAAGCCCTCCCAGACCGCGCAGGCGACCTTCTTGAGGCCGTAGTCGGCCTTGTCGAGGTCGAAGAACTCGCCCTCCTGCTGGATGAAGGTCAGGTCGCCGTCCAGGTTGTAGCGCCAGGCGTGGTATTTGCAGGTGAATTGCCGGCAACTGCCGGCCGTCTCCTCGCCGGGGAAGTCGTTCCACACCAGCTTGTTGCCGCGGTGGCGGCAGATGTTGTGGAAGGCCCGGACCTCCCCGTCCGCGCCCTTGACGATCACGAGCGAGGTGCCGACGACCGTCAGCTCCCGGGTGAAGTAGCTCCCGGTCCGCGGCAGGCGCTCGACCCGGCCGACATTCAGCCAGGTGCGGCGGAAGATCGCGGCGCGCTCGGCCTCGTAGTAGGCGGGGTCGATGGAGTCGGTGTAGTCGACGGGGCTGGTGCCGAGCTCCGGATACTGCTGGGTCCAGCTCCCGACGGCGGGTTTGGCGAAATGCGACACGGGCCTACCTTTCGGATGCGGCAGCACGGGCTGAGCCGGGATGAGAATAGCATTCTCGGTTTTCGGATGGAAGATTTCCGGATCCGGCGGCCGCCGCCTGCTGGCCGGCCCTCGCCGCCCCGGCGCGAACCGTTGATTCTCCGCTGATGAGAAGCTAGTTTCCTCCTAGTGAAAGTCTGATATCAGTTCTGGTTCCTTCAGAGTGCACAGCCTTGGAGAGGTGGATGCCATGAAGCTCTTCCACGAGGACCGGGCGGCCCGCCGGTGAGACCGCGGCTCGTCCTCGCCGCTCCGCTCGCGCTTACGCTGCTCGTCGCCGGATGTAGCGGCCGCGGCGGCACCGAAACCGAATCCGGCACGCCCACCGCGTCCACCGCGGCGGCGACCGGCAACTTCGGCGATCTGTCCAACGTCTGCCAGTCCGGCACGACGACCAGCGCACCCACGCAGGGCGTCACCGCCACCGAGATCAAGGTCGGCACCTTCAGCGATGTCGGCTTCACCAAGAACTCCGAGTTCGTCGACACCGCCAAGGTCTTCACCTCCTGGTGCAACGACGCCGGCGGCATCAACGGCCGCAAGCTCATCTCCACCACCCGCGACTCCAAGCTGTTCGAGGTCCGCCAGCGGATGGCCGAGTCCTGCCGGGAAGACTTCGCCAGCGTCGGCGGCGGCTCGGCGCTGGACGCCCTCGGCGTCAAGGACCGGCTGACCTGCACGCTGCCCGAGTTTCCCGCCCAGGTCAGCGGGGAGATCGGCGCCGACCTGCAGATCAGCCTGCAAGGCAACCCGGCCTACAACGCCTACACCGGCTATTACAACTGGCTGCTGAAGGAGGCCTACCCGGACTCGGCCGACTCCGTCGGCATCATCGCCGCCGACAACCCGTCCGTCACGGTCATCGCCGTGCAGGACGCCGAAGGCGTCAAGGCGGCCGGCGGCACGGTCTTCTTCAACGACAAGTACCCGGCCCAGGGTGTCTCCGACTGGACGCCCTACGCCCAGTCGCTCAAGAGCAAGAAGGTCAAGGGCCTGATCTTCCTGGGCGACTTCCTCAGCCTGTCCAAGCTGGAGCAGGTGCTCACGAGCATCAACTACAAGCTGGACTGGATCGACGCCAACAACAACGCCTACGGCCCCGCGTTCCTGCAACTCGCGGCCGCGTCCCTGGCGACGCAGAACAACCTGGCCGACCTCAACGGCGTCTACCCGCTGGAGAAGGCCGCCGACAACCCGGCGACCAAGGCGGTAGTCGACCTGTTCGCCAAGTACGCACCGAAGGCGCACGTGACGCTGCCGGCCGTCAAGGCCTTCGCCGAATGGCTGCTGTTCGCCAAGGCGGCCGCGAGTTGCGGCGACGCGCTCACCCGCACCTGCCTTCTCACCGCGGCCCGTAAGGAGACCGCCTGGACCGGCGGCGGCCTGGTGGCGCCGGTCGACATCTCCGACACCGCAACCGGCCGGCCCTGCTTCAACGTCGAGAAGGCGACCGCGTCCGGATGGGTGCCCGCCGACTTCAAGCCGGACCAGGGCGCCTACCGCTGCAACATCCCGCCGTACAAGTTCACCGGCCAGTACCCGAAGCCGCTCACCCTCGCCGACGTCGGCAAGAGCATGAGCGACGTCAAGTAATGGAGCAATTCGTCGCCTTCGGTGTCGTAGGCCTGAGCACCGCCGCGATCTACGCGATCATCGGTAGCGGTCTGGTGCTCACCTACGCCACCACGGGCGTGTTCAACTTCGCGCACGGCGCCGCGGGCATGCTGGCGGCCTTCACCTACTGGCAGCTCGCTGTCGGCTGGGGTTGGCCGGTCCCGCTGGCGCTGGTCGTGGTGCTGTTCCTGCTCGCACCGGCGTTCGGCCTGCTCATCGAACGGGTCGTGCTGCGGCCCGTGCAGGGCATGGGTGAGGCCGAGCGCCTGGTGATGACGGTGGCCCTGCTGAGCGGTTTCATCGCCCTGGCCCGGCTGATCTGGGATCCCAACACGCCCCGCCCGCTGTCGACGTTCTTCGCCGGCAAGACGCCGTTGCACCTAGGACCGGCCACGATCACCTGGCATCAGGCCATCACGATGCTCGTCGCGGTGGCGTTCGCGGTCGGCCTGCGGCTACTGCTGTTCCGTACGCGGGCCGGCGCGGAGATGCGGGCCACCGTCGACGACCGGGCGCTGATCGGGCTCACCGGGGCCGATCCGCTGCGGGCGAACCGGCTCGCCTGGATGCTCGGCACCCTGTTGGCGGCGGCCGGTGGCATCCTGATCGCGCCGACCGTGGCCCTGGACGCCTCGCAGTTGTCGCTGCTGATCGTCAGCGCCTACACCGCGGCCATCTTCGGCCGGCTGCGCAGCATTCCGCTGACCTTCGTGGGCGCGATCGTGGTCGGCTGCACGGAGAGCTACCTGGCCGGCTACCTGCCGCAGAACCCGTACCTGCCCGGGCTGCGGCTGGCCGCCCCGGCGCTGCTGTTGTTCCTGTCCCTGCTGGCGTTCCCGCACCGGCGGCTGCGGGGCCGGGCCCGGCGGCTGATCACGGTTCCGGTGCCGACGCTGCGCGGTACGGCCCTGTTCGCCGCGGCGACCGTGGCGTTCGGGCTGCTCCTGGCGTCCGTGCTGGGCGAGTCCGACCTGCTCACCTACGGGCCGATCTTCTCGCTCGGCCTGGTGGCGCTCTCGTTCGTTCCGCTCGCCGGATACGCGGGCCAGATCTCGCTGTGCCAGCTGAGCATGGCCGGCATCGGCGCGCTGGTCTGGGCCCACCTCGGCAGCAATGGCGGGCTGTGGGCGCTCGGTGCGGCGATCGTGATCTCGGCGCTGGCCGGGGCGCTCATCGCACTGCCCGCCCTGCGCCTGTCCGGGGTGTACCTGGCCCTGGGCACGGCCGCCTTCGCGGTGGTCCTGGACCGGTGGATCTTCACCCTGCCGTCGTTCCACCTCCTCGGGGTGCCGATCTCGCTGTTCGAGCAGTCCTCGGTGGAGGTCGCCGCGCCGCAGGTGTTCGGCTTCCGGGTGGACAGCAGCTCAAGGCTGATGGTGTTCGCCGCGCTCTGCCTCGCCCTGGCCTCGCTGGCGGTGGCCGCGCTGCGGCGCAGCCGGTTCGGCCGCCGGCTGATCGCCATGCAGGACAGCGAGGCCGCGTACGCCACCCTGGGCGGCAACCTGTTGTCGGCCAAGGTCCTGGTGTTCGCGTTCTCCGCCGGGATCGCCGGGCTCGGCGGCGCTCTCTACGGAATGCAGCTCGGTTCGATCACCGCCGACCAGTTCAACTTCGTCGCCGGGCTGCCGATCTTCCTGGTCGCCGTGATCGGCGGGCTGGGCGCGGTGGGCACCGGGCTGTTCGCCGGTACCGCCCTGATCGGGCCGTTGACCGTCCTGGTGCGCACCGTGCCCTGGACGCAGAACCTGGTGGCGATGCTGCCCAGCCTGGCCGGGATCGGCCTGAGCCGCAGCCCCGGCGGAATCATCGCCGACCTGCGGCACAGCTGGGCGCCGCTGGGCCGGGACCGGCGTGCGCTGTTCGTCCTGCTGGCCGGCGTGGCGCTGGGCTGGCTGCTGTGGCTGCAAGGCGTGGCCGGCGGCTGGCTCTTCTTCGGCGGGCTGCTCGCGCTCGCGCTGGCGTTGCGGGCCTACACCACCGCCCGGCAGGCCGAGCCGGTCGAAGTGGACCCGCTCGAGTGGCGGGGAATCCGGCGGCCCTGGCGAGCGGAGGACCGGGAGGTGCTGGACCGTGGCATCGCTGGAGGTTAGCGGGGTGACAGTCACCTTCGGCGGCAACCGGGCGCTGGACGGCGTCGCGCTGAGCGCCGAACCGGGCCGGGTCACCGGGCTGATCGGGCCGAACGGGGCCGGCAAGAGCACCCTGTTCGACGTCGTCTCCGGACTGCGTACCCCGACGTCGGGCCGGGTGTCGCTGAACGAGCGGGACGTCACCCGGCACGGCCCCGCGCGCCGGTCCCGGCACGGGCTGGCCCGGACCTTTCAACGGCTGGAGCTCTTCGGCCGGCTCAGCGTGCGGGACAACCTGCTGATCGCCGCGGAGCTGGGCCCCGACCGGCGGCGCGCGGCCCGGGTCGTGACCGGCATCCTCGACCGGCTCGGTCTCACCGAGGTCGCCGGCCACCCCGCCGACGCGCTCTCCACCGGGATGGCCCGGCTGGTCGAGGTCGGCCGGGCGCTCGCCACCCGGCCGAAGGTCCTGCTTCTCGACGAGCCCGCGGCTGGACAGGACCGCGACGAGACCGAGCGCTTCGCCGCGCTGCTGCGCTCGGTGGCGGCCGACGGAACGGCCGTCGTGCTGGTCGAGCACGACATGGCCCTGGTCATGAGCGTGTGCGACGACGTGTACGTGCTCGACCTCGGAAAGATCATCGCGGTCGGCCCGCCGGCGGTGATCCGGCAGGACGAGACGGTTCTGGCGGCCTACCTGGGGGCACCGTGACCACTCTGCTGGAACTGCGTGACGTACGCGCCGCCTACGACGAGATCACCGTTCTGCACGGCGTCTCGCTGAGCCTGGTCGCGGGACAGGTGGTGGCGTTGCTCGGGCCGAACGGGGCCGGCAAGACCACGACGCTGCGGGTCGCCGCCGGGGTCCATCCGGTCAGGTCCGGCCGGCTGGTGCTGGGCGGCCGGGACGTGACCGGCGCGAACCCCCGCGACCTGGCCCGCGCCGGGGTCTGCCTGATCCCCGAGGGACGCGGCGTGTTCCCCAACCTGTCCGTGCGGGACAACCTGCTGATGATGACTTTCACCGGCCGGTCCCGGGCGGAGATCGAGCAGATCGCGTACGCGCGCTTCCCCGTGCTCGCCAAGCGGGCGGCGCAGGCGGCGGGCACGCTGTCGGGCGGCGAGCAGCAGATGCTCGCCCTCGCCCGGGGCCTGGCCACCGATCCCGCGGTGCTGCTGCTGGACGAGCTGTCCATGGGCCTGGCCCCGTTGGTGGTCGGCCGGCTCTACGAACACGTCGTGGAGATCGCCCGGCAGGGCGTCGCGGTGCTGGTGGTCGAGCAGTTCGCGGCCGCCGTCCTGGGCATCGCCGACCACGCGGCCGTGCTCGTCCGCGGCCGGGTCGCCCACCGGATCCGGCCCGAGCACGGCACCCACGCCGAACTGGCCGCGCTCTACCTAGGGAGTTCCGCATGACCGCGCCCGAAACCCGTGCGGACCGCTTCGTCCGCGAACTGGCCGAGCTGAAGATCCCCGACCCGGCCGCCCAACGGTCCGGCCTGTGGCTGCGGCTGGGCGGCACGCTGATGGCGCTCGGCCTCGTGCTCGGCGCGTCGGCGTACTTCATCTCGCACAACACCACGGATCCACTCGTGCAGCGGGACGCGCTCGCCCTCGCGCTCGGCGCAGTCGCCGGCAGCGTGGTGGGTTCGGCGCTGTTCCTGCGCTACTCGCTGACCGGCTTCCTGCGGTTCTGGATGGCCCGCCAGTCCTACGACCTCGCCCTGCTCGCCGACCGCCTGTTCGAAAGGGACCTGAACGATGGCTTCGCCAGCACCGACCCTGCGCCCCGGTGACCAACTCGCCAGCGCCGTCTGCAGCACGCGGGTGGTCGTCGTCCGCGCCGCCGCGGGCGCCCGCTCGATCACCTGCGGCGGCAGCCCGATGATCCCCGCGCCCGCGGGGCGACCCGCCCCGCCCACCGGCTCCGACGCCGTGACGCTGATCGGCAAGCGGTACGTGGACGCGACCGAGACGCTCGAGCTGCTCTGCACCTGCTCGGGCACTGGGGAGCTGGGCTGTGACGGCGTGCCGATGACCGTCAAAGCCGCCAAGCCGCTGCCCGCATCCGACTGAAAGGACTGCTATGAACCGCGACGACATGATCCTGATCAGCGTGGACGACCACATCATCGAGCCACCCGACATGTTCGTGAACCATCTGCCGAAGAAGTACCAGGACGACGCGCCGCAACTGGTGCACCGCGACGACGGCACGGACGTCTGGCAGTTCCGCAGCACGGTGATCCCCAACTCCGCGCTGAACGCCGTCGCCGGGCGGCCCAAGGAGGAGTACGGGCTCGAGCCGCAGGGCCTGGACGAGATCCGCCCCGGCTGTTACGACGTGCACGAGCGGGTCAAGGACATGAACGCGGGCGGCATGCTCGCCTCGATGAACTTCCCGTCCTTCCCCGGCTTCGCGGCCCGGCTGTTCGCCACCGACGACGTCGACTTCTCGATGGCGCTGGTCCGGGCGTACAACGACTGGCACATCGAGGAGTGGTGCGGGGCCTACCCCGGACGGTTCATCCCGATGGCGCTGCCGGCCATCTGGGACGCCGAGTTGTGCGCCCAGGAGGTGCGCCGGGTCGCCGCCAAGGGCTGCCACTCGCTGACCTTCACCGAGAACCCCGCCGCCCTGGGCTATCCCAGCTTCCACAGCGACCACTGGAACCCGCTCTGGCGCGCGCTGTGCGACACGAACACCGTGATGTCGGTGCACATCGGCTCCTCGGGGCGGCTGTCCATCCCGGCGGCCGACTCGCCGCCGGACGTGATGATCACGCTGCAGCCGATGAACATCGTCTCCGCCGCGGCCGACCTGCTCTGGTCCCAGCCCGTGAAGGACTACCCCGACCTGAAGATCGCGCTGTCCGAGGGCGGCACCGGGTGGATCCCGTACTTCCTGGAGCGGGTCGACCGCACGTTCGAGATGCACTCGACCTGGACCCTGCAGGACTTCGGCGGAAAGCTGCCCAGCGAGGTGTTCCGCGAGCACTTCCTGACCTGCTTCATCAGCGACCCGCTGGGGGTACGGCTGCGGCACGACATCGGCATCGACAACATCTGCTGGGAGGCGGACTACCCGCACAGCGACTCGATGTGGCCCGGCGCGGCCGACGAGCTGGGCGAGGTGATGGAGCGCTTCGAGGTGCCCGACTCGGACATCGACAAGATGACCCACGAGAACGCGATGCGCTGGTACTCCTTCGATCCGTTCACGCATGTCCCCCGCGAGCAGGCCACCGTGGGCGCGCTGCGCAAGCAGGCCGCGGGGCACGACGTCAGCATCCAGTCCCGCAGCCACCGCCTGATCGAGCCGGAGGAGAAGCTCGAGGCCTTCCGGTCGCGGGCCCGCGCCGCTGCGGCCGCGGCCGCCGCGAGCAGCTGAGCTTTCCCGTGGGTGTGCCGTGCCGCGCCGGCGGTGCGGCGCACCCACTCGACGTCAGGAGGTACCCGGGACCGTGGACTTCGAGCTGACCGAGGATCAGAACGTGATCCGCGCGGCGGTGGCCACGCTGATGAAGCGTTTCGACGACCAGTACTGGAGGGAGAAGGACCAGGCGCACGAGTTCCCGGCCGAGTTCTACACCGCGATCGCGGACGGCGGCTGGCTCGGCATGACCATCCCGGCGGAGTACGGCGGCCACGGCCTGGGCATCACCGAGGCCACGCTGTTGCTGGAGGAGGTCGCCCGGTCCGGCGGCGGGATGAACGCGGCCAGCTCGATCCACCTGTCCATCTTCGGGATGCACCCGGTCGTGGTGCACGGCTCGGCGGAGCTGAAGAGCCGCACGCTGCCCCGCATCGCCACCGGCGACCTGCACGTCTGCTTCGGGGTGACCGAGCCGGAGGCCGGGCTGGACACCTCCCGGATCAGCACGTTCGCCCGGCGCGACGGGGACCACTACGTCGTGAACGGCCGCAAGGTGTGGATCTCCAAGGCGCTGGAATCGGAGAAGGTCCTGCTGCTGACCCGCACCACCAGACGCGAGGACGTCAGCAAGAAGACCGACGGGATGACGCTCTTCCTCACCGACCTCGACCGCGCCCGGATCGACATCCGGCCGATCCCGAAGATGGGCCGCAACGCCGTCACCTCCAACGAGCTGTTCATCGACGACCTGCGCATCCCGGTCGAGGACCGGGTCGGCGAGGAGGGCCAGGGCTTCCGGTACCTGCTCGACGGGCTGAACCCGGAGCGGATGCTGATCGCCGCCGAGGCGCTCGGGCTCGGCCGGGTGGCGGTGGAACGGGCCGTGCGGTACGCCAACGAGCGGGTGGTGTTCGGCCGGCCGATCGGCATGAACCAGGCGGTGCAGTTCCCGCTCGCCGACTCGCTGGCCCGCCTCGACGCGGCCGAACTGGTGCTGCGCAAGGCGACCTGGCTCTACGACCACGGCAGGCCGTGCGGTCGCGAGGCGAACACCGCCAAATACCTCTGCGCGGACGCGGGGTTCACCGCCGCCGACCGCGCGCTGCAGACCCACGGCGGAATGGGCTATGCGGAGGAGTACGACGTCGCCCGCTACTTCCGCGAGGCGCGGCTGATGAAGATCGCGCCGATCAGTCAGGAGATGGTGTTGAACTACCTGGGCTCGCACGTGCTGGGATTGCCGAGGAGCTACTGATGACCGACCGGGCGAGACGGTTCGACCTGACCGGCCGGTCGGCGCTGGTCACCGGGGCCGGCGGCGGCATCGGCTCGGCGGTCGCGCGGGCGCTGGCCGACGCCGGGGCGGCGGTGCTCGTCACGGACGTCGACGCGGCGGCGGCCGCGGGCGTCGCCGAGCGGATCGCCGTCGCGGGCGGGAAGGCCGACAGCGCCGTGCTGGACGTGCGCGACCGGGCGGCCGCCGACGCCGCCGCGGCCCGGGCGGCCGCGCTCGGCGACGGGACGCTGCACATCCTGGTGAACAACGCCGGGACCATCGCCCCGGCGATGTTCGCCGACCTGCGGGAGGCGGCGTTCCGGCAGATGATCGACATCCACGTGCTGGGCGCGTTCCACTGCGCGCAGGCGGCGCTCGCCTTCCTGCCGACGGACGGCACCGGCCGGATCATCAACGTCACCTCGTCCGCCGGGCTGGTCGGCACGCTCGGCCAGGTGAACTACTCCGCGGCCAAGGCCGGCGTCATCGGCCTGACGAAGTCGCTGGCGCGCGAGTTGGCGCGCCGGAACATCCTGGTCAACGCGCTGGCGCCGCTGGCCGCGACGCCGATGACGGAAACCATCCGGACCAACGAGAAGTTCGCCCCCACGATGCTGGCGCGCATCCCGCTCAGGCGGTGGGCGGAGCCCGACGAGGTCGCCGGCGCCTTCGTCTTCCTCGCCTCGGACGCCGCGTCCTTCATCACCGGTCAGGTGCTGCCGGTCGACGGCGGACTGGTGATGTGATGCCGGCTGCGGCGCCGCTCGCGGGAATCACCGTGGTGGCCCTGGAACAAGCGGTCTCCGCCCCGATGTGTACGCGCACCCTCGGGGATTTCGGCGCGCGGGTGATCAAGGTGGAGAACCCGGCGGGCGGCGACTTCACCCGGGGCTTCGACGACGTCGTCAACGGCCTGGCCGCACACTTCGTCTGGGTCAACCGGGGCAAGGAGTCGGTGACGCTCGACCTGAAGTCGCCCGCCGGAGTGGCGGTGCTGCACCGGCTGCTCGAGCGCGCCGACGTGCTGGTGTCCAACCTCTCCCCCGGCGTGACCGGCCGGCTCGGCCTCGCCCCCGCCGACCTGGCCACCCGCCACCCGCGGCTGATCACGGCCGAGATCGACGGCTACGGCAGCGGCGGGCCGCTCTCCCACAAGCGCGCCTACGACCTGCTCGTGCAGGCGGAGTCGGGGGCGTGCGCGGTGACCGGGCAGCCCGGCGCGCCGGCCAAGCCCGGGCCGCCGATGGCCGACGTCTGCAGCGGCCTGTACGCCGCCCTGTCGATCCTGGCGTTGCTGCGCACCAGGGAGCGCGGGGGTACCGGCCCGGCCGCGGTCGCCGTGAGCATGTTCGACACGATGACCGAGCTGATGGGTTATCCGCTCACCTTCACCCAGCATTCGGGCGTCGACCAGCAGCCGATCGGCATGGGCTCACCCGCGGTGGCGCCGTACCGCGCCTATCGCACCGCGGACGATCAGACGGTGGTGCTCGGCACGACCAACGACCGGGAGTGGCAGCGCCTCGCCCTGGACGTGCTGCGGCGGCCCGATCTGGCCGCCGACGAGCGGTTCCGGACCAACCCCGGCCGGGTCGCGCACCGGGCCGAACTCGACGCGGAGATCGAGGCCTGGTGCGTACGGCACGACCTGGGGCAGGTGCAGAGCGCCGCGGACGCCGCCGGGATCGGCAACTCCCGGTTCAACACGCCCAGCGACGTCGTCGCGCATCCCCACCTGGCCGCCCGCGACCGGTGGCGCCCGATCGGCACGCCCAACGGAGCGGTGTCGGCGCTGCTGCCGCCGCCGGTCATCGCCGGCTACGACCCGCCGATGGGCGCGGTGCCCGGGCTCGGCGAGCACACCGACGCCGTGCTCGGCGAGCTGGGGCTGGCCAAAGAGGAGATCGCCGCACTGCGCGAGCAGGGCACCATCGGCCCGGCGTACGCATGACCGAAGGCCCTGTGTTGTTGTCCTGCGACGCCGGCGGCGTGCGGACCCTCACCCTGAACCGGCCGCGGCGCAAGAACGCGATCAACGCGCCGCTGTGGGTGGCGCTGGGCGACGCCCTTACGGCCGCCGGGGACGATCCGGGCGTACGCGCGCTCGTGTTAACCGGGGCCGGTGACGCGTTCTGCTCGGGCGCCGACATCTCCGGCGGTGTGTCGAATGTGCACCCCCTGGTCAAGATGCGCCCGCTGACCGACGTCGCGCTGAAGCTGCACGAGCTGCCGATCCCCACGATCGCCAAGGTGACCGGCGTCGCGGTGGGCGCGGGCTGGAACCTCGCGCTCGGCTGCGACCTGGTGGTGGCCACCCCGCAGGCGCGGTTCTCGCAGATCTTCGCGCGCCGCGGGCTGTCGATCGACTGTGGTGGCTCGTGGCTGCTGCCCAGGCTGGTGGGCTTGCAGCAGGCCAAGCGGCTGGCCCTGCTTGCCGAAGCGATCGACGCCGAGGAAGCCCGCCGGCTGAATCTCGTGACCTGGGTGGTCTCCGCCGCCGAGATCGACGCGTTCGTCGCCGATCTGGGCGCCCGGCTGGTCGCCGGCCCGCCGGTCGCGCTCGCCCAGAGCAAGGCCCTGCTGCAGGAGGGTATTGATCGTACGATGCGGGAAGCTCTTGCCGGTGAGGCCCGCGCGCAGGCCGTCAACTTCGCCGGCGCGGATGTCCCGGAGGCGTACGCGGCGTTCGCCGAGAAACGCGAGCCGCACTTCACCGGCCGCTGGGCGATCGGTGCGACGGATGGCTAGTCCGATGTGGAGGTTCACCGGTGCGTGAAGCGGCAATCGTCGAGGCGGTCCGGACCGCCGTGGGCAAGCGGAACGGCGGGCTGTCCACAGTGCACCCGGCCGACCTCTCGGCGCTGGTGCTCACCGCGCTGGCCGAGCGGACCGGGATCGATCCGGCGGTCGTCGACGACGTGGTCTGGGGGTGCGTGTCCCAGGTCGGCGACCAGTCCAGCAACATCGGCCGGTACGCGGTGCTCGCCGCGGGCTGGCCGGAGAGCATCCCGGGGACGACCGTCAACCGGGCCTGCGGGTCGAGCCAGCAGGCGCTGGATTTCGCGGCGCAGGCGGTGATGTCCGGCCAGCAGGACGTGGTGGTGGCGGGCGGGGTCGAGGTGATGAGCCGGGTGCCGCTCGGCTCCGCCCGGGCCACCGGCATGCCGTACGGCCCCAAGGTGCTCGCCCGCTATCCGGACTTCGACTTCAATCAGGGCGTGTCCGCGGAGAAGATCGCCCAGAAGTGGGGCTTCTCCCGCCGGCAGCTCGACGAGTTCGCCGCGCTCTCCCACGAGCGGGCCGCGGCCGCGCAGGACTGCGGTGCCTTCGACGCCCAGATCGTGCCGGTGCCCGTGGCCGGCACGACGGTCCGGGCCGACGAGGGCGTGCGGCGCGGCACCAGCGCCGACAAGCTCGCCGCGCTCAAACCCGCGTTCGCCGGCGACGGGGTGATCCACGCGGGCAACGCCTCGCAGATCTCCGACGGCGCCGCCGCGCTGCTGGTGACCACCCCGGAACGGGCCCGTGAGCTGGGGCTGACCCCGATGGTCCGATACCGGTTGGGCACCGTCGTCGGCGCCGACCCGGTGCTCATGCTCACCGGCCCGATCCCGGCGACCGAGACGGTGCTGCGCCGGGCCGGCGTGGGCCTGGCCAACGTCGGCGTCTACGAGGTCAACGAGGCGTTCGCGCCGGTGCCGCTCGCCTGGCTGGCCGAGACCGGTGCCGACCCGGCCCGGCTCAACCCGCTGGGCGGCGCCATCGCGCTCGGCCACCCGCTCGGGGCGTCCGGTGCCGTGCTGATGACCCGCATGGTCCACCACATGCGCGACCACGGGATCCGCTACGGACTGCAGACCATGTGCGAGGGCGGCGGCACGGCCAACGCCACCCTCGTCGAGCTTGCCTGAGGTTAAGGACGGATCATGCGCCGGCAAATCTTCACCGCGGACCACGAGGCCTTCCGGGAGCTCGCGCGCGACTTCGTGGCCAAGGAAGTGGTCCCGAACTACCCGGGCTGGGAACGCGCCGGGCAGCTGCCGCGCGAGGTCTTCGAGCGGCTGGGCTCGCTCGGGCTGTTGAGCATCGCCATCCCGGAGGAGTTCGGCGGCGCCGGGATCGGCGACTACCGCTACAACGTCGTGCTGCAGGAGGAGGCGGCCCGCGCCCTGGTCACCCTGGGCACCGTGCGCACCCAGCTCGACGTGATCCTGCCGTACTTCCTCGCCTACGCCGACGCCGACCAGCGCAACCGGTGGTTTCCCGGGCTGGCGGCCGGGCGGTTGCTCACCGCCATCGCGATGACCGAGCCCGGCACCGGCTCCGATCTCGCCGGCATCCGGACCACCGCGGTCCGCGACGGGGACTGCTATCAGCTCAACGGCGCCAAGACGTTCATCACCGGCGGGCTGCTCGCCGACCTGGTGATCGTGGTGGCCCGGACCGCGACCGACCCCGGCGACCGGCGCGCGGGCCTGACCCTGCTGGTGGTCGAGGGCGGCATGCCCGGCTTCACCCGCGGTCGCGTACTCGAAAAGATCGGCCTCAAGGCGCAGGACACCGTGGAGCTGTCTTTCGACGCCGTGCGGGTGCCGGTCGGCAACCGGCTCGGCGAGGAGGGTGCGGCCTTCGGCTATCTCGCCCACAACCTGCCGCAGGAACGGATGACCGTGGCGGTCGGGTCGGTCGCGCAGGCGCAGGCGGCATTGCGCACGACCATCGAGTACGTCAAAGAGCGCGCCGCGTTCGGCAAGCCTGTCGCGTCGTTCCAGAACACGAAGTTCGAACTCGCCGCGGTGGCCACCGAGATCGAGGCCGCCCAGACGATGCTCGACCGTGCGGTGCTCGACCTCGTGGACGGCGAACTGACCGGGGCCGACGCGGCAAAGGTCAAGCTGTTCTGCACCGAAGTGCAGGGCCGGACCGTCGACCGATGTCTGCAACTGTTCGGCGGCTACGGTTATGTGGCCGAATATCCGATCGCGCGCCTCTACGCGGATGCCCGCGTCGCCCGCATCTACGCCGGTACGAGTGAGGTCATGAAGGTCATCATCGCCAAATCCCTCGGGTTGTGACGGATGCCCCGGCGCAGCAGCAACCGACGATTTCGGATAATTTCCGGGCCACTTATCGTACGGAATGATCAAAGTCACGCACCGACACACGGCCCCTGCGTACCGCGTATACAAAAAAGTGAAGTAACGTTCTCCATGTGGCACAGAGAACGGAACGGCTCGTGAGCAGCCCGAGTGAGGAACCGGCCTGGAAGCAGCGCGCTGTCGAGCGCTCGACCAAGGCCGCGAAGCAGCGCGCGGAGCAGCGGGTGGAGCGGTTCCTCGACGCGGCCCAGGCGATCATCACCAAGAAGGGCACCACCGACTTCACGGTGCAAGAGGTCGTCGACCGGTCACGCCAGTCGCTGCGCAGCTTCTACCAGCACTTCAACGGCAAGCACGAGCTGCTGCTCGCCCTCTTCGAGGACGCGCTCAAGGGTGCGGCCGACCAGATCCGGGCGGCCGCGTCGGGCCAGGCCGACCCGCTGGACAGGCTCAAGGTCGCCGTCCAGCTGCTGTTCGAGCTCTCCCGCCCCGACCCGACCGCGCAGCGGCCCCTGTTCACCGATTTCGCCCCGCAGTTGCTGGTCTCGCACCCCGCCGAGACCAAGGTGGCACACGCGCCGCTGCTCAACCTGTTCACCGAGCTGATGATCGACGCCGAGGCCGCGGGCAAGCTGCGCACCGGCGTGCACCCGCACCGGATGGCCGCCCTGACCATGCAGACGGTGATGTTCGTGGCCCAGTCGAGCACCCCCGCCGAGGACGAGAAGGCACACCCCATCACCGCCGACGAGGCCTGGGACTTCTGCGCCCGCGGATTCGCCGGCGGCCTGTAGGAGAATCCCATTCTCATGCAGCGAGAGGTTCCTTTACACTCACGGTATGCCCGAGCTCTGGCCCGACCTTCTCGACTGCCTTGATCTGCGCCGGTTGCGCCACTCGGTCTACGAGGGCCGCAACCAGCGCCTGAGCTATCACCGGGTGTTCGGCGGGCAGCTGCTGGCCCAGTTCGTCCGGGCGGCCGACTTCACCTGCCCGGGCAAGACGGTGAAGTCGCTGCACGCCCTGTTCCCCCGCGCGGGCCGGACCGACGAGCCCGTCCGCTACGAGGTGACGTGCCAGCACGAGGGCGCCTCGTTCGCGACCCTGACTATCGTCGCCCGGCAGACGCAGGGCGTCGTGGCCACCGCCGCGGTCTCGATGCACGCGGCCGAGGACGGGCCGGAACGGCAGTGCGTCCCCGGCGTCCCGGCCCTGCTCGGCGCGGAACACCGGGTGGAGATCGAGCTGTTGCCCTGGGAAACCCGCTCGGCGGCCGACCTGGACTCCCGCACGCCGGCGGCGGCGGAGCTGGACATGTGGATGCGTACCCCCGCGGTCGACCCGGAGCTGGCGCCCGCGCTGGCCGCCTACGGCGCCGACCTGACGCTGATCGGCACGGCCCTGCGCCCCGTGGACGGGGTGAGCCAGCGCGACGCGGGCACGGCATTCACCTCCGCCGTCACCGCACACACGATCTGGTTCCACCGCCCGTTCCGCACCGACGACTGGCTACTGCTGCGGCAACACAGCCCGGCACTGGCCCACGGCAGAGCCTTCGGCCGAGGCGACATCCTCACCGAAACCGGCACCCTCGTCGCGTCGTACGCGCAAGAGGCCCTCCTCCGTTTCACCCCGGCCTAATTGGACCGCATCTCATTTCCGGAAGGCACCGCTGGTTCTCCGAGTTGGTGGATCGGGGTGTCATGCAGGCGTTACACCGGGCTGTGCAGGACATCCCGACGCGAAGCCTCGGCAACTCCGCTACCTGACCTGGGTCACAATGCGGGTGGCCGGGTGAAGCCGCCGAATTCGCGGTCGAGCAGTTCGGCGAAGCGGATCGGGGTGTTGTCCTCGAGGAGCGGGCCGATCAGCTGGACGCCGATGGGCAGCCCCCGCGCCGAGCGGGTGACCGGCACGGCGGTCGACGGGAGGCCGGGCGCCGTCGCGATGCCGCCCCACGCCAGCTGGTCGAGGTGGTCGTGCTCCTCGCCGTCGATCGGGATCGTGCGCATCCACATCGGCTCGCTGTGGTCGTGCGGGAAGGCCGGGGTCGAGGACACCGGCGCGACCACGATGTCGACATCGGTGAACAGCTCGGCCCACTGGGCCCGCTGGACGGCGCGGACGGTGTCGGCCGCGGCCCAGTCGCGGTGGCTCAGGACCACACCCCGGACCCGCTCGGCGAACAGCGAGGTATCGGACTCATCGAGGGCGGCCGCGGCCGTGAGAGCGGCCGCGTAGACCTCGGGCGGGAAGCCGGCCGCGACGCTCGACTGGAGCAGGCGCATGTAGGAGCGGGCGCCCTCGGCCAGATCGGGCAGGTGCGGGCTGTGCCGCCGGACCGTCACCCCGGCCGCCTCCAGCCGCGTGGCCAGGTCGTCGATCGCGGCGCGCACCTCGGACGAGACCGGGACGAGCGGGTGCGCCGCCAGGACCAGGACCCGGAACGCGCCCAGGTCGTCGTGCCGGGCCGGGCGCAACGCGGTCCGGTAGGCGAGGCCCAGGCCGGCCTCGTCGGGATCGCAGAGCAGGCGGACCATCATCGCGAGGTCGGCCGCGCTGCGGGCCATCGGTCCGATGACGCCCAGGTCGCCGCCGAACTCGGGTAGCGGCCGGGTGCCCGGAAACGTGTGCCCGCGCAACGGGAGCAGGCCGATCGAGGGCTTGTGCGCGTACACCCCGGAGAAATGCGCCGGCACGCGCAGCGAGCCGCCGATGTCCGAACCCATCGACAGGGCGCCGAAGCCGGCGGCGAGGGCGGCGGCCGAGCCGCCGGACGAGCCACCCGGCGTACGCCCGGGGTCCCAGGGATTGTTCGTGGCGCCGTAGATCGCGTTGTAGGACTGGAAGTCGCCGAGCGCGAACGGCACATTCGTCTTGCCGAGGATCACCGCCCCGGCCGCCTTGAGCCGGGCGACCGCAACCGCGTCGGCGGCCGCCACGTAGTCCTTGAACTGCGGAAACCCCCAGGTCGTGGGCAGCCCGGCGACGTCGATCGAGTCCTTGATGGTGATCGGGACGCCGAGCACGGGCCCGGCCTCGCCCGCGGCCCGCGCCGCATCGGCCGCACCCGCCGCCGCCAGGGCCCGGTCGAAGTCGTGCACACAGATCGCGTTGATGTCGCCGTCGAGCCGTTCGATCCGAGCGATCGCGGCCGAGGTGAGCTCGACCGCCGACACCTCGTCGCTGTCCATAGCCGCCGCCAGTTCGGCCGCGGTCGAGTACGCGTAGTCGGTCATGCCCCATAGATTGCCCCACCGAGTCGAAACCTCAGAACTGAATTCCGGTCGGATAGGGGTCGGCAGGGTTAGGGGGCCGGCACCTCGATGACCGTTGCCGAGCCCATACCGCCGCCTGCGCACATCGCCGCGACGCCGACTCCGCCGCCTTGGCGGCGCAGTTCGTGCACGAGCGTCACCAGCATTCGCGCCCCGCTTGCGGCCACCGGGTGGCCGAGCGAGCAGCCACTCCCGCTGACGTTCACCCGGGCCGGGTCGATGTCGAGCAGCTCGACCGTGGCGACGACCACCGACGCGAACGCCTCGTTGATCTCGAACAGGTCGACGTCCTCGACCGACAGGCCCGCGCGGGCCAGCGCCTTCGGGATCACCTTGACCGGGGCCAGGCCGGTTTCCGCCGGGTCGACGCCGACCGAGGCCCACGAGCGCACAGTGGCCAGCGCGGGCAGGCCGAGGCGGTCGCTCGCCACGGCCAGCACGGCCGCGCCGTCGTTGACCCCGGACGCGTTGCCCGCCGTGATGCTGAAGCCCTCGATCTCCGGGTGCAGCACCTTCAGCGAGCCCAGCCGCTGCATGCTCGTGTCGCGGCGCGGGTGCTCGTCGACGGCGAACAGACCGTGCGGCGTCTCGATGGGCACGATCTCGGCGGCGAACCGGCCCTCGTCGATCGCCTGGACCGCGTTGCGGTGCGAGCGCAGGGCCCAGGCGTCCATCTCCTCGCGGGTCACCCCCGCCTTGACCGCCGCGTTCCAGCCCACGGTGATCGACATGTCGAGGTTCGGCGCGTCCGGCCGGTCCGGGTGGGTCGGCGGGAACCAGTCGGCCCACTCGCCGCCGACCCGGATCCGGGAGCGCGGCGAGGTCGACGCCGAGTTCACCCCGCCGGCGAGGATCAAAGCATCCATGCCCGCGCGTACGCTGGCCGCCGCGCTCTGCACAGCGGCCAGGCCGGCGGCGCAGTGCCGGTTGTTGGCCAGCCCCGGGACGTCGGTGAGGCCCGCGGTCAGCGCGGCGTGCCTCGCCACCACACCCCCGCCGTAGAGACCCTCGCCGAGGATCACGTCGTCGATCAGATCGGCGTCGAGCCCCGCCGCCGCGGCCGCGACGACGTGGTGGGCCAGGTCGAACGCGCCGGTATCGCGCAACGTGCCCTTGAACGCGGTGCCGATCGGGGTACGCAGGGCGGACACGATGACTGCCTCAGGCATGGCTGGTCTCCAACTCGGCCAGGATGGCCCGGCGTAGTAGTTTTCCGGTCTCGGTCTTCGGGAGCTCGGCGCGGAACACGATCGTGTCGGGCGTCTTGGCGGAGCGCAGTCGCTCCCGGACCCAGCGCTGGATCTCGGCCGGGTCCCCGTCGCCGACCAGGACGGCGACGAGCCGCTGGCCCCACTCGGGGTCGCTCACGCCGACCACCGCGGCCTCGACGATCCCCGGATGGGCCAGCAGCACGTCCTCGATCTCCGCGGGGGCGATGTTCTCCCCGCCCCGGATGATCGTGTCGTCGGCGCGCCCCTCGATGAACAGGTACCCGCCCGCGTCCAGCCGGCCCAGGTCCCGGGTGGCGAACCAGCCGTCCGCGTCCAGCACGCTCCGGCCGCCGTATTCGCCGGAGATCTGGTCGCCGCGGACGGACACCAGGCCGGTCTCGCCCACGCCGGCCGGCGTTCCGTCGTACCGCAGGATCTGGATCTCGATGCCGGGCAGCGCCCGGCCCACCGAGCCGAGCCGGTCGCGCACCGCGGGATCGCTTGCCGCCGACGCCGTCCGATGGTCCTCGGGGCCGAGGACCGCCACCGACGAAGCCGTCTCCGTCAGGCCGTAGGCGTTCACGAAATCCGCCGCCGGGAAGATCCGCAGGGCACGTTCCAGAACGGGCCGGGGCGTCCGGGCGCCGCCGTAGGAGAGGCTCCGCAGCGTCGGTGTCGCGGCGTCGCCGGTGCCCACCTCCGCCACGACGCGGGCGAGCATGGTCGGCACCACCATCGCGTGGGTGATCCGTTCACGCCGGACGACCTCGAGCCATTCGGCCGCCTCGAACGCGGCCAGATAGACCACTCTGCGCCCGGTGTAGAGGTTCGACAGCAGGTTGGTCAGGCCGGCGATGTGGTAGGGCGGAGCCGCCACCAGCGCCGCGTCTCCGTCCTCGGCCGAGGCGAACTCCAGGGTGTTCCACACGTACGCGAGCAAATGCCGGTGGCGCAGCACCGCGGCCTTGGGCTCGGCGGTGGTCCCGCTGGTGTAGATCAGCGCGGCGACGGCGTCCTGGTCCTGGGCGGCGGCCGGCTCCCCGTCCTCGTCCGCGGGCTCGAGCAGCGCGTCGAGATCGGCCGGCCGCAGCACCAGCGCGCCCGGATGCCGCGCGATGATGCCGGCCAGCTGCTGCTCGCCGAGCCGGTAGTTGACCGGGACCAGCGGGATGCCGGCCAGCGCCGCACCGAACAGGGCGACCGGATAGGCGAGGTGGTTGGCGCCCAGGTAGAGCACGGCCGGGTAGCGCTGGAACCGGCGTGCCGCGCCGCGCGCGAGCCCCAGCAACTCGGCGGCGGTCAATGAGCGTTCGCCGGCCGTCACCGCGGCCCGGTCGCCGGCCGAGGTCGCCATCTCAAGGATCATGCTGATGTTCATGAGAATGTTATTCTCCCCAGGGTAGAGCGATGATTGCAAGAGAGGGGAAGGCCCTGATGCAGATCGGTGGGAGTTCCGCGGTTGTGGTCGGTGGCACGGGAGGCCTGGGTGAGGCCACGGTCCGCCGGCTGCACGCGGCGGGAGCGCAGGTGGTCGTCGCCGACCTCGCCGACGAGAAAGGCAAGGCGCTGGAGGCGGAGCTGGGCGTGCGCTACGTCCGGACCGACGCGACGAGCGAGGCCGACGTCACGGCGGCGCTGAGCGAGGCGGCGGCGCTGGCACCGCTGCGGATCTCGGTGGACGCCCACGGCGGCCCGGCGAGCGGGGGCCGGCTCGTCGGCAAGGACGGCACGCCGCTGGACCTCGAGGGCTTCCGCACCACCATCGAGGTGTACCTGACCGGGGTCTTCAACGTGCTGCGGCTGGCCGCCGCCGCGATCGCGCGGCAGGAGCCGGTCGAGGGCGGCCGGGGCGTCATCGTCAACACCGCGTCGATCGCGGCCTACGAGGGCCAGATCGGGCAGCTCCCGTACGCGGCCGCCAAGGGTGGCGTAGTGAGCATGACCCTGGTTGCCGCCCGCGATCTGTCCCCGCTCGGCATCCGGGTCGTGACGATCGCCCCGGGCACCTTCCTGACCCCCGCCTACGGCCAGGCCGGCGACAAGCTGGAGGCGTACTGGGGGCCGCAGATCCCGCACCCGAAGCGGATGGGCCGGTCCCCCGAGTACGCCGCCCTGGTCCAGCACATCTGCGAGAACGACTACCTCAACGGCGAGGTGATCCGCCTCGACGGGGCACTCCGGTTCCCGCCCAGATAGGCGCCCGCAGCACCCGGCTCAGCGCTTGCCCTCGGTGAGCCGGGTGATGCTCGCACCGAAATCGTCCGTCTGGAAAGACTGCTCCTCGGCCGTCATCGCGAAGTCCAAAGTGGCCAGTACGGCACGTTCGAGATGCAGGTTGAGCAGCCGCTTGGTGCTCTCCACCGCTTGCCGTGGCAGGCCGGCGATGCGTTTCGCGCACGCCACCGCCTCGGTCAGCGGATCGGCCACGACGTGGTTGGCCAGGCCGAGCTCGACCGCGCGCCGGGCCGGGATGCGCGCGCCGGTGAGGGCGTACTCCTTGGCGATGAGCAGGCTGGTGTGCAGGGGCCAGGTGAGCGGGCCGCCGTCTGCCGCGACCAGCCCGATCTGGACGTGCGGGTCGGCCAGATAGGCACTCTCGGCGAGGTAGACGACGTCGCTGAGCGCGGCCAGGCTGCAGCCCAGCCCCACGGCCGGGCCGTTCACCGCCGCGACCACCGGGACGCGGCAGCGCGCCATGCCGAGCACCAGGTCCCGGCCGTGCGCGATGGTCTGGGCGCGCAGCTCGGGGTCCCGGCGCAACTCCTCGAGATAGCCGAAGTCGCCGCCGGCCGAGAACGCCTTCCCGCGCCCGGTCAGCACGGCGGCGCGGGCTTCCCGGTCCTCGCTCAGCCGCGGCCACAGTCGCGCCAGCCCGGTGTGCAGGGCGTCGTTCACGGCGTTGAGCGCGTCCGGCCGGTTCAGCGTGATGATCCGCAGTGGACCGTCCGCGCGTACCTCGATCTCGTCCGGCATGTCGTACACGTCAGGCCCCCAATCCGAGGATCCGGGACGCGATGATGTTCTTCTGGATCTGCGAGGTTCCGCCCATCACGCTCTGCGCCCGGCTGTACAGGTATGTCTCGAGCAGGTGCGGGTCGCGGGTCCCGCCCACGGCCAGGGCCGCGTGCCCGACCGACTGCTCCACCCAGGTCATCAGCAGCTTGTCCAGCGAGCCCTCGGGGCCGTGCGCGACGCCGTCGAGGCGCTCGGAGAGCCGCCGCCGCATGTGCAGGCGCAGCATCTCGGTCTGCACCGCCGCCCAGGCGAGGTCGGCGGGCGGCTTCCCCGGGGTCCGGGCGGCCAGCTCGCGGACGAGCTTGCCGTACCGGGCCGAGTAGCCCAGCTCGGCGGGCTCACGTTCGTGCCCGACCACCGTCATGGCCAGCGCCCAGCCCTCGCCCGGCGCGCCGACCATGTTCTCCACCGGCACCGGCACCCCGTCGAAGAGGACCTGGCCGAACTCGGTGGTCACCCCGTTCATCATCCGCAGTGGACGCTGCTCGATGCCGGGCTGGTGCATCGACACCACGAAGGCCGAGAGACCGCGGTGGCGGGGCACCTGCGGGTCGGTCCGGGCGAGCAGCAGGCACCAGTCGGCGACGTCGGAATAGCTGGTCCAGATCTTGTGCCCGCGTACGACGTAGTGGTCCCCGTCGCGAACCGCGGCGGTGGTCAGCGACGCGAGATCCGACCCGGCACCGGGCTCGCTGAAGCCCTGGCACCAGCGCTCGGTCCCGTCGATCATGCCGGGCAGGAACCGGCGCCGGATCTCCTCGCTGCCGTGCCGGCCGAGCCCCCGGACCAGGTAGCCGACGCTGGGCCGGGGCGGCGCACCCGCGCGGGCCAGTTCCTCGTCCAGGATGACGTCGTAGACCGGCGGCAGCTCCTGCCCGCCGTGCTCGCGCGGCCAGGACAGGCCGACGAAGCCGGCCGCGTACAGCGACCGGTGCCATTCGACCTGGTGCGGCCAGTAGTCGTCGCCGGAGGTCGGGAACGTGCCGGCCCGCTCGGCCAGCCACGCGCGCAGCCGGTCCCGGAACGCCGCTTCCTCGGGTGAGTCACGAAAGTCCAAGGTCGATCTCCTCCAGGCTGGCGGGGAACAGTTCGGTGGACGTCAGCGCCCGCCGCAGAAAGACGTGCACCAGGCATTCCCAGGTGTTGCCGATCCCGCCATGCACCTGCACGGCCGTCTCGACGATGGTCCGGGCCGCGCGGGCGGTGTAGACCTTCGCGACCCGAGCGGCCTGGATCGCCTCGGCCGGCGGCAGTTCGTCGACGGCCCAGGCCGCGTGCCGCAGCACGCTCACCGAGCCCTCGATCAGCGCCAGGCCCTCGGCCAGCGGATGGGACACGGCCTGATAGGACCCGATCGTCTTGCCGTACTGCTGGCGCAGCTTCGCGTAGTCACAGGCGACCGCGTGCGCGCCGCGAGCCACCCCGAGCAGGTCGGCGCAGGTGACGACCAGCGCCAGGGCGGACCAGCGCGCGACCTGCTCCGGGGACAACTCGCCGAGCGGCTCCAGCGGCTCGAGCACTTCGGCGTTCCGCCTGGTCAGGTCGGCTCCCGGGCGGACCTCGCCGAGCCGGCCGGCCAGCACCTGGTCCTGGCGCAGGGCAAGCGCCCGGCGGAAGCCACGGGTGTCCGTCGCCTCAGCGGCCCCCGCCGGCTGCGGAAACACCGCGATCGTGTACGGGCCGGTGTCGGCGGCAAGGGTCCGGCGCAGATCGTCGGCGAGCACCGGCCCGAGGAACGGCACATCGACGAGTCCCCGGCCGAACTCCTCGGCGACGATGGCAACCTCCACTCCGGACGCGCCGTCGGAGCGCAGCGCCCGCCAGCCGGTGGAGTCCACCGCCTTCTCCAGCCGCGCGACGCGGTCGGCGTCGTCCAGGTCGTGCACCGAACCGGGGCCGAGGTCGTCGGCCAGCCGGGCGGCGGCGTCGCGCAGCTGCCGCTGTTCAGTTGTCAGACGCACATCCATGGCGCTCCTTGAGGACTCTGCGCAACACCTTGCCGGAGGGCAGGCGGGGGATCTCGGCCACGTACACGATCCGGGTCGGCTTCTTGTAAGAAGCTAAACAGGTGCCGACCAATGCGACCAGATCCACGGGCTCGACCGGCTCGCTGGTTACGACGGCGGCGACGACGGCCTCCCCGGCGGCCGGGTCGGGAAGGCCGAAGACCGCGCAGTCCACGACCGCCGGATGTCCGTGCAGCACGGCCTCGACCTCGGCCGGCGCGACCTGGAAGCCGCGCACCTTGATCATTTCCCTGGACCGGTCGGTGATCCGCAGCCAGCCGCCGGCGTCGACGTGGCCGACGTCGCCGGTCCGGTACCAGCCGTCGCTGAAGGCCTCCGCGGTCGCCTCGGCCGGCAGGTAACCGGCCATCAGCGACGGCGACCGGGCCTGGATCTCGCCGGTCCGGCCGGGCTCGACGGGCTCGCCCGTCGCCAGCGACACCACCCGCACGCTGACCCCGGGGACGGCCCGCCCGGCACTGTCCAGGCGGGCCCCGTCCAGCGGGTTGCAGGCGATGACGGGCAGTTCGCTCGCCCCGTACGCGGGCACCCAGCCGACCCCGGTCCGCCGGGTGACGGTGGCGGCGACGCTCGGCGTCACCGGCGTGGCACCCCACATGATGTAGCGCAGCGAGGAGAGGTCGTACGACTCGAGCTTCGGATGCGAGGCGATCGCCAGCGCGATCGGCGCGACGGCCATCTCCACCGTGATCCGGTCGGCCTCGATGTGGTGCAGCAGCCGGTCCAGGTCGAACCGCCGGTGCAGCCGCAGCCAGGCGCCCGTCTCCAGCGCGGTGACGATGTTGAGCAGCCCGAGGATGTGCGACGGCGGCGTCGCGATCTGGATCCGGTCGTCGCCGGTCAGACCCAGGGCGGCACGCCAGTGCCGGACGGCGGCGGCGAACGACGCGCGGGTGTGCCGGACCGCCTTCGGCATGCCGGTCGTGCCCGAGCTGAACACCAGCACGAGATCCGCGCCGGGATCGGGCTCCGGGAACCGCTCACGGCCCGCGGTGATCGGGTCGTCCAGGCTGGTCATCGGCATCAGCTCGGCGAGCACCGGATGGTCCCCGACGGCGTACGCGGGCGTGGTGATCGCCAGCGCGTGCTCGACCTCGCCGCGCTTCCAGGCGGGGCTGAGCAGCACCACCGCGGCGCCCAGCCGCCAGATGGCCAGCACCGCCACGACGAACTCGGGCCGGTTCGACGACATCAACGCGACCCGGTCTCCCGAGCGGACCCCGCGCCGCGCCAGCGTCGCGGCCAGGCCGTCGGCCAGCGCCTCGAGCGCGGACAGCGGGTATTCCCGCTCCTCGAAGACGAGCGCGGTCCGCTCGTTCATCTCTGCTCCCCACTTCGCGTGCGGCAAGACGGCGTTGAGAGGGTCCCGTTCCTGGATGAGAATAGTATTCTCTCTGGGATAGAACCTTAATACCAGGAGGATGCCGTCCATGGCGAGCCCCCCGATGTTCCAGCGCGCGACCGTCACCCGGGTCATCCGCGAGAACCCCGACGTGCACACCTTCGTGTTCGCCCCGCACGCCGGTCCGTTCCCCTACCGGGCCGGGCAGTTCTGCACGTTCCGGGTCCAGGTGAACGGCCGGGATCTGCTCCGGTCGTATTCGATGTCGAGCGCCCCGGAGTTCGACACGGAGCTGATGACGACCGTCAAGCGGGTGCCGGGCGGCGCGGTCTCGAACTGGCTGCTGGACAACATCAACGCCGGCGACGAGGTGGAGCTGACCACGCCCCGAGGGGTGTTCTGCCTGCGCCCGGCGGCGGTGCCGGTGCTCGGCTTCAGCGGCGGCAGCGGGATCACGCCGATCCTGTCGCTCGCCAAAAGCACGCTGGCCACCACCGACAGGAGCGTCCGGCTGCTCTGCGCCGACCGCGACAAGGAGTCGACGATCTTCGAGACCGTGCTGAGCGAGCTGACGGAGCGCTATCGCGACCGGCTCGTCGTGGTGCGCCACCTCGACTCCGAGCGCGGGCTGCTCGATGCCGGGGCCGTGCGCGACTTCGTCGGGCCGGACACCGAAGCCGACTCCTACATCTGCGGACCGGAGCCGTTCATGGCCCTGGTGGAGGCCGCGCTGACGGGACCCGGCGGGGTGTTCAGCGAACGGTTCGGCGGCACGCCGTTGCCCCCGCGCGGCGCCACGGCCGGAGCAGCCGGGAACGCAGCCGGGCTGTCCGCGGCCGTGGCCGGGCCGTCCGGGAGCGCGGAGCCGGACGGGAAGGTGACCATCGTGCTCGGCAACAAGCGGGTGGCGGTGCCCCGGCGGGCGAACGAGACGCTGCTGGAGAGCGCCCGGCGCGCGGGTCTCTCCCCGCCGTTCTCCTGCGAGGCCGGCAACTGCGCCACTTGCATCGCGCGGCTGACCGCCGGCACCGCGACCATGCGGGTCAACGACGCGCTGACCGAGCAGGAGGTCGCCGACGGATACGTGCTGACCTGCCAAAGCGTGCCGGAGACCCCGTCGGTGACGGTCCGCTACGAGTAGCCGGGTGCGTTGGTGGGCTGGGTGGATCCGTGCTCGCCCAGGCGGGGTGGCGGGCCGTAGGACGGGTCGTAGCCGGCGATCCGGATCGGGCTGGCGACCAGCCGGAAACCCCCGGCCGTCACGATCATCTCGGGGGTGGCCGACAGCGCCGCCGGGAGCGTTCGCACGGCCGCCGCCGGGACGCCCAGTGGGCGCAGCCGGGACTCCCAGCCCGCGGCGGTGTCGGCCGCCAACGCCGCCGTCACCGCGGCGAGGACCTCCGTACGGTGCGCCGCCCGCTCGGCCATGGTCGGGAAACCCGCGACACCCGACTCGGCCGCGAACGACCGCCAGAAGCCGTCGTGCGTGACAAACAGCGCCAGATACCCCTCCGCGGTCGGGAAGAGCTGGGCCGGGACGTAATAGGAATGCGCGCCGAAGGGCAACCGCCGGGGCTCGACGCCGTCGTTGAGGTAGGCCGATGCCCGGTAGTTGAGCTGGGACAGCATCACGTCCCGCAGGGACACCTCGACCTGGCCGCCACGGCCCGACACGAGTTGGGCGAGCAGCCCGAGCGCGGCGGTCAAACCAGCCGAGTTGTCCGCCGCGGAGTAGCCGGGCAGGGCCGGTGGCCCGGCGGGATCGCCGGTCAGCGCCGCCACCCCGGTGGCCGCCTGGATCACGTAGTCGAACGCGGGATCGTCGCCCGCCGCGAGGCCGGCGCCGGTGAGCGCGACGCAGACGAGCCGCTCGTTCCAGCGCCGCAGCGCCTCGTAGGTCAGCCCGAGCCGGCGGATCGCCGACGGTTTCAGGTTCACCACCAGCGCCTGGGACGCGGCGGCAAGTTCGCCCAGGCAGCGCTGGCCCGCCGGCGACGTCAGGTCGAGGCAGACACTGCGCTTGCCGCGATTCAGGCTGGCGAAGTAGGAATCGCTCACCTGCCGGGAGATATCGCCGCCGGGTGGCTCGATCTTGGTGACCTGGGCGCCCAGGTCGGCGAGCATCATTGCCGCGTACGGGCCCGCCAGCATCGTTCCGACCTCGAGGATGCGGACGCCCGCCAAGGGGCCGGGAGTCACCGCAGGTCCCGGGCCAGGCCGGCGAGCATGTCCCGGGTCCGGCGTTTGGAGGCGACCAGTTCGTCGCGGCCCTCGCCGATCGGCAGCAGCCGCACCGACAGGTCGGTCACGCCCGCGTCGGCGAACCGGCGGAACCGGGCCGCGATCGCCGCCTCGTCGCCCGCCGCGCACAGGTCGCCGATGTCCTTGGCGTCGCCGTACGCAAGCAGCCTTTGGTAGTTGGGGGAGATCTCCGCCTCGCCCAGGATCCGGTTGGCGCGCTCGCGGGCCGCCTCGACCTCCG
>Ga0307515_10003657_pt1 | contig 32309 bp, 27 predicted proteins | sample 17_EM_MG_FD_194513 | JGI IMG/M metagenome (GOLD analysis project Ga0307515, IMG submission 194513) | Populus trichocarpa ectomycorrhiza microbial communities from riparian zone in the Pacific Northwest, United States - 17_EM | ecosystem: Host-associated > Plants > Roots > Unclassified | place... | reverse complement strand
CGATAGCTGCAATGTTTCGAATTTCCATACTACTTGATACATCCTACTCTCATAGTTTGTTGAGTCCCATTTACAATTGTTACTCAATAAATATGTTCCATTGAAAAGCAGGTTCTCAAAATTTTACTACTTTACTATGTGGATTAATCGCCAACGTGCCAATAAGAAAATCATGTCATCCATTCAATCCTAAATTCGCTGTCAACTGTATTTATTAGGTTTAGTATTATTCACTAATTATGTGATTGAATATATATATGCTATGCCATTAATCCATAGTGGTAGGTATGTTAACAAAACATCTACTATAGCTCATTACAATCCATAGTAATATCGAATCATTGTTAGTATCATAAATGGTCAACATAAACTGATATCCATTGCAATATTCAGAGCCTTCCCACCATTTATAATATGATACTAAAAGTATCGTGACAGTATCCACTCATTCAAGGGTTTATGTTTGGATTAAATGAACATTTTTAGTATTGGTTCTGGATGACAGATTAGTATCTGGCTAGATGGAGTAATATGTATTAACTTAATAAATGATGCTCCATGTTTCCATATATGAATACTTGGTTGAGTCCTGATACTACAGTCATTCATTTAATTTCAATGTGAATAATAGTATCATTGGATCATGCAAAGTGAAATTTATTATGATATTTACTCTGAATGCAGTCCAGTACGATACTAACAACTTGGGAAATGTTACTTCAGCTATCCAGATACGAATATGTCATTGAGAACTTCTACAACAGCCATTCTTTTAATTTGAATGTGAATACTAGTATCATTGGAAAACGCAACAATACTATTAATATCTGATTGTATAAATATGGTGTCCAGCAAAGATAGTAACAACGTGGTAAATGTTACTCCATCTATCGAGATATGAATATATCTTTCAGAAGTCATTGTATAGTCATTTATCTATTTTGAAAGGGAATACTAGAAACAGTGGATAATGCAAATAGAATTTGTGTATCATATTTTATATATATGCTGTCCAGTGAAGATGTTAACAACTTGGGAAATGTTTTGTCACCTATCCTTATAGGAATGTATTCTTGAGAACTGGTACTATACTCGTTCGTCGAATGTGGATGTGAATACTAATATTGGTGGAAAATGGAAGTGTGATTCTTTTATCATATTGTGTTGATATGCAATCAAGTAAAGATACTGACAACTGAGTTAATGTTACGTCACCTATCCAGATACGACTATGTTGTTGATTGAGTTTGAATGTAAATACTAGTATCCGTGGCAAATGGAAAGATAATTGTGGTATCAAATTGTTTCAATATTCTGTCCCGGTATGATACTAACAACCTAGTAAATGTTACTCCGGCTATCCAGGTACAAATATATGCTTCAGAAGTTATACCAGAGACGTTTTTTTGATTTGAATGTGAATACTAGAATCAGTGGTTATTGCAAAGAACATTTTGGTATCATATGTTATATATATGCAGTCCAGTGAAAATAGTAACAGCAATGTAAATGTTACTTCATCAATGCAGAGACGAATATGTTATTGATAACTGATACTACAGTCGTGCATTTGATTTGAATGTGAATACTAGTATTACTGGATAATGCAAAGAGAATTTCAGTGTCATATTCGATAAATATTCTGTCCAGTTAGATACTAACAACTCTGTAAATGTCGCTTCAGCTATCCAGATACGAATATCATTTCGAGAAATAATACTACGGTGGATCGTTTCATTGGAATGTGAATACTAGTATCACTGGAAAATGCAAACATGATTGTACTATCATATCGTATTAATATGCTGGACAGTAACGCAACTATCAACCTGAGAAATGTGAATCCATCTATCCAGATTCAAATGTATCGTTGAGAACTGATACTACAGACGTTCATTTAATTCAAATGTGAAGTGTAGCATTAGTGGCTCACGCAAAGAGAATCTGTGGCTCATATTTATATATATGCTGTCCAGGAAGATACTAACTATTGGGTGAATGTGATTCACCGATCCTGTAATGAATATGTTATGGGGAACCGATACTACTGTCGTTCCAGTAATTCGAAGCTGAAAACTAGTATCGCTGGATTATGTGAAGAACATGTTTGTACCATATTGTATGAAAATGTCGTCCAGTACAGATTCAACAACTTGCTAAATGTTTATCGAGATACGAATATGTCGTTGTGAACTGATACTGCAGTTGTCCATTTAATTCGAATGTGAATACTAATGTCAGTGGATCATGCAAAGATACTTTTAGTATCATATTTTATATATATGCTGCCCAGTAAGCATACTCACTAGTGGCTAAATGTTACTCCACCTATTGAGATACAATTATGTCATTCATCACTGATACTTCAGTTGTTCATTCAATTTGAAAGCGAATACTATCTTCAGTGAATCATACACATGTCATTTTCTTATCGTATTGTATAAATATGCAGTGCGGTTAAGATTCAAACTACTTCACAACTAATTGTCCACCTATCCGGATATGAATATGTCTTTCAGATCCAATACAACCATCATCCATGCAATCTGATTTTGAATACTCGTATCAGTATATGAAGTAAGGGTCATTCTAGTATAAGACTATAAATAGTAGTATATATCGTTCAGAGGTGATACCACAGTCATTCTCTCCATTTGAATGTTAATACTAGTATTGGTGGATAATGCAAAGAGAATTTTAGCACGATATTTTTTAACTATGGTATCCAGTAAAGATACTAACCCCTTGGAAATGTTACTCCACCTATCTAGATAGGAATATATCGTTCAGAACTGATACCACAGTAGTTCATATTATTTGAATGTGAAAACTAGGATTGGTGGATGATGCTAAGGGAATTTTGGTATTGTATTTTATTTATATGCTGTCCTGTAACGGTACTAACAACTTGCTAAATGCGACGTCGACTCTCCAGATAGGAATATGTCGTTGAGAACCTATACTTCAGTCTTTCATCTCATTTCAATATGAATACCAATATCAATGGGCAATGCCAGGATAATTTTACTATCAAACTGTGTGAATGGACTGTCCACTGAAAATACTAACTACTTGATAAATATTACTTCACCTATCCAGGTATGACTATGTTGTTGAGAACTGATACTACAGTCATTGATTCAATCTGAATGTGAATACTAGTATCCATGGAAAATGGAAAGATAGTTCTAGTATCATTCTGTATCAATGTACTGTCCAATAAAGATACTAACAAATTCATAAATGTTACTCCACCTATCCAGATATGGATATATAGTTGAGACCTGATACCACAGTTGTTTATTCAATTTGAATGTGAATACTAGTATCTGTGCATCATGGAAAGTGAATTGTACTATCATATATTACATATATGCTGTCCAGTACAATACTAACAACTTTGTGAATGTTACATCAGCAATCCAGATACGAATATGTCATTGAAAACCTATACCACATTCGTTCATTTAATATAAATGTCAATATTCGTAAAACTGGACACTGCAACAATGATTTCAATATGACACTATACATATATGCTGTCCAGCGAAGATACTAACGACTTGGTAAATGATACTGCACCGATCAAGATACGAATATATCGTTCAGAAGTCATACTACTGTCATTCATTCATGTTTAATGGTAATCCTAGTATCACTGTGTAATGCCAACACAATTTCGGTATCCAATTTTGTATATATGCTGTCTATAAAAGGAACTGACACCTTGTCAAATATTACGTCACCAATCCACATACGAATATATACTCGGAAACTGCTACTACACTACTTCTTCGAACTTGATTCTGAATACTTGTTTCAGTGGAATGTGTACGGATGATTTTTGTATCATATTGTGTTATCATGCTTTCAAGTGGAATTACATACAACTGGGTAAATATTACTTCACCTGTCTAGAAACTAGTATGCCGTTGAATTGTGATACCACAGTCATTATTGTAATTTCAATATGTGTACTAGTATTCTGTGGGAAATGCGAAGATATTTTTGGTATCGAATTGTATAATTATGCTATCTATTGATCATTCTAACAACTTGGTAAATGTTACTTGAACTATCCAGCTAGTATTATATCTTACAGAAGTGATACTACAATCGTTTCTTTAATTTGAATGTGATTACTAGGATCTTTGAAAAATGAAAAGATATCTCTGGTATCAAATTGTATCAATATGCCATCCAGTAATGATACTAACAACTTGTGAAGTGCTACTCTAGATATCCAGATAGGAATATATCATTCAGAAGTCATAATTCAGTCATTATTTCAATTTGTATGTGAATCTAGTATCAGTGGATAATGTAAGGAGAATTTTAGTATCATATTTTATATATATGCTGCCAAGTAAAGATAGTAACAACTTGGTGAATATTACTTCAGCTGTTCAGATACGAATATGTGGTTTGGAACTGATACTGCAGTGGCTCATCGAATTGGAATGTCAATACTAGGCTCACCAGGCAATGGAACGATGATTATAGTATCATATTGTATTAATACGCAGTGCAGCGAGGATGATAACAACTTGGTAAATGTTACTCCACCTTTCCAGAGCGGAATTAGTTGTTGAGAACTGACAGTACAGTTGTTCATTCAATTTGAATGTGGATACTAGTATCCGCTAATAATGCAGAGCGAATTTGCGTATCATGTTTCATTGTTATGCTTTCCAGTAAGATACTAACAGATCGATATATGTTACTTAACTTATCCAGATAATAATATGTCTTTGAGAACTAATTCTACTGTGGTTCAATTTATATGATTGTGAATACCAATATCACTGGAAAATGCAAGAAAAAATTCTGTATCATATGGTATTAACATGCTGTCCAATAGAGATACTAACAACTGGGTAAATGTTACTCAACCTATCCAGACACAAATATATTGTTCAGAAGTGATACTACAGTTTTTCATTTAATTTCAATATTCATACTAGCAATAGTGGATAATGGAAAAATACTTTTGGTATCATAGTTTACAAACATGCTGTCCACTAAAAATAGTAACAACTTGGTAAATGTTACTCCAGCTATCCAGATAGAAATGAGTCATTGAGAGCTAATACTACAGTCATTCATTCCATTTGAACGTGAACACTAGTATCAGTGGCGAATGCCAAATCAATTTTAGTATCATATTGTTTCAATATACTGTCCAGTAAAAATACTAACTTGTTGGTAAATGTTACTCCACCTATCCAAGTACAATCATGTTATTGAGAACTGATACTTCAGTTGTTCACTTAATTTGACTGTGAATACTATTATCAGTTGATAATAATGATTTGAACCTTCTCGTAATGAGCATCTGAAATGATCTGTATTGTCATTTGACTCTAATGCAGGAATGTAGCTAACTAATAGAACTGTTGCGGCTAGCAAGCAACAAAGCACGTAAGGTACCTTACCGTCTCATCACCAGTTGCACTGTTTCGTATTTTCCTGCATTCTCCTTCTCAAAATTAACAACCACTCAACCTATACTGGTATCCTTAGTCGGAGATTTTGTTAGTCACTTGACTTCAGGCATATCCTTATAGTCCTGAATTTACTATTTCTGCCCAATGTGGAATTATTGACAGAGAGTACAAGGCTGTGAGTGGAACCATCCATGCTGGCAAGCTATATTTTTGGGTGGGGTACCACATTGTCATATTACCTGTCGCATTTTTTGTATTTTCTTTCATCTTCCTCTGCCAAATATGCCATAACTCAAGAAGTAATGCTATTCTCAGTATGAAACTTCGTTAGCATCTTCTCTTAATACCTATCTACCATGCCTTTTATTTAATTTCACTCTATATTGTGGGATTGTTGATAAATAGTACTAGATGAAAAGGAACCACTTCCAGATGCCAAGACATATTCTCAGTGTGGTACCACACCTTCTCTTCACCTGTCGCATTTTTTGCTATATTTATCCTTGTTCACCAGTATTCTTAACAACTACTCCACAAATAATGCAATTTGGAGTCTGAAATTTTGTTATTGGCTTCTCTTCATACTTATCTTCAATCCTTTTTAATTATTTTTCCTCTCTATTGTGACATTGTGGGGATATACTAATGTATGATGAAGGGTCTCATCAAGGCTGGCGAGAATTTTTATTGTGGATGGAGATATAGTATTAACCCCAGATAGGCAGGAGTAGTTCACACCCCTGAACTGCATCCTATGGCAGCAGGTCAGATCCCTGTACTGCATTCTATGGTAGCAGGTCGGGACCCCTGCATGTGCATCCTATGGCAGGTCAGACCCCGGTTTCCACCCCCTGCAACTGCATCCTATGGCGTGTAACGTGCATCCCACCCACAGGATGCAGTTGCAGGTTAGCTGACCTGCACTACTCCATAGACCTAGTAGTCGGCGTTGAGGGGACAGTAGAACTCTGCATGCTCTGTGACGCGGGACCGGTGCTTAGGTTGCGATTGTTATTGATAGACGACGCAGGACCAATGCGGGAGACCTGCGGTGCAGACCGTATTTTTGCGTCTGGAGGGTGTATAGTCCGGAATGAATCGTCATCGGTAGACAGCACCGGGCCACCGCTGGCGACCAGCGGGGTTGATTGTAGTTTGGCCGCTGGGGGAAGGCGAATTGGTGCATCATGGGGGGTTATCTGGTCTCCACTACGTCCAATCACTGGAGGCGCTGAGCGTGGCCTGGAGCGTTCCCGTCTTGGAATATTCCGTCTTTGAAAGCTTGAGATTCGCTGTCTGGTCGTCATGGTTGAAACCATTCCCGACGCCATGTGATGAAAATAAATTGTGGCGTGGTTCATTGAATAGGTGGATCGATTCGTCGGATTTTCTTTGGAGGGAGAGCTGAGTGACGCGCACGATGTAGCTTTCAAGACGCGCTGCGTTCTGTCGATGATTACGCGGTCTGTTGGCTCTACTGCTCCTTGAAAGCTTGATACTGGATTCGCAGCCGTTGGAGGTCATCTTCATTCTGAGACTGTGGAGCATGAGATTGTGGTTCCTGGAGAACTATAGAAAAACTGCGGAAGGGAACCGATAGCCGCTACATTGTATCATCTACGATGATGCGTAAGCAAGGTATACGCTTCACAACACACTCGTCGGTTCGCCACGGATTCACATTGTATCGAGATATACAAGTACGACAGGGGCGCTATATACGCCCCCACCATTCAATATCAACAAAGATGGTCGGAGATTTCTTAACGTGGTGCTAATGTATCTCGCGATGAAAGGGGAAGAACTACGGTACGATACGACGATCATCCGTTATGGCGATCAGCGACTTATTTGGTAAAGGTCGACAACGTAGAAGAAAATTTCTTAAACTTGCCGGCACGCGAAACCAAGCAATTCTTGGTCCAAGACTCATTGAAATATCGACAAAGGTGAACTTCTGATGGATATTACTGAGGCAGGGGATTCGACATGTTGCGCCGTGCTTATTACCATACCTCCGTGCGATGGCCTGCAAGGACTGCGGTATCTCCTCTGTCATCCCTTAACTCACAGAGCTACATACAGTTTTTGGTGTACTGCGCGGGTAAAGATGATATTCTTCTTGAGAGCGGAAGGCAAAATGTGAGCGCAAGGCCCCGTGCATTCTCGAAGACAAGGTGTTTGATGCCTTGATTCTGCAGGTGTCAAAATAGAGTATTGTGCGTGGCAGCCAGTTTTTGCTCAGCTCCTGAACTTTCATTCCCTGGGCCTTTTGAGGGGACAAACCATCTTCTAAGCCTATCGTGTGCCTGAGACGAATTCCTCCAACCGCCTGTGTCAATTTCTATCAGCGGATGTCGAACATGAACTAGATACAAGCAACGCTTCAGGATTGACACCCACCCAGCATTGACCAATCAAAAGTGCAAAAGAAAAGGGAGTACTGCTTCGAGCTTTCCCGTCGAAAACCAGAAGAGTAGGTTAATTTGCATCGTTCGTTTTGGTCAGGCTTTTTTTTTCTTTGTGGTTTTCTAATTCCAGGTTGATCTATAGACCACGTTAGTCTGTCTAACGGCTTGGATACGGCGGGGCGTAGCCACGCTATCAAAATGCGCTGTTTGACAAACTGCGATCGTGAGTTGTTCGTTTTTACATTCAGTGTGTGAAGCAATTATGCGTCTCAGAATCACACCTTCAAAAATTCCTGCGAGGTGAAGCTGCGCTGTGTAGCGGAGCTCTGAATGGCGAAGGAGCTGTGATCGGCGATGACGTTGTGATCGGCGATGAATCTGTAATCGGCGATGACACTGTGATCGGCGATGAAGCTGTAATCGGCGATGACGCTGTGATCGGGGATGAAGCTGCGATCGGTGATGAAAAATATTTCGTACTTGATAGACTCGAGAATCAGGTTTGTGGGGTGCGGAAATGTTCCGTCGAGCTCATAGTAGTCACTAATAACAGTCGGAAATATTGTGGATGAAGTACTTCTCACTACTAGAATTGCTATATTTAGTACAAACAAGGGAGTTGAAATACAATGTGTGCAAACCAAAGATAGTTCAAGTTTCCATCCCGCAAAACACTGGATATTCAGGGAGGAGCTCAGATCCAAGCTGAGCCGCCCAAACAGTGCTGAGGAATAGCAAAAAGACTGAGATTACCCGCCTGTGAAATCCCCAAGTGCAGCGGGTCTTGTATATATGCGACGAAAGGCACCAGAAAGTTGTGATATATACATATACGCGATGACAGGTGTCTAGACTGATTATTGGTATTCAAATAGCAAATCCCTATTGTGAGCACTGACCGAGTGAACACTTATTACAAAATGTGGCAGGTGTAAAGCTACTGCAAGTAAACAACCCTTACATCGGGCTAAAAAAGGCTCACGTAGTTACCGTACAACTAAAAGATGACGAGAGGGGACTAGAACGCGTGCGGTGTCAATGTTTGCGTCATCATACAGAAGTCGGGACACTAATACACTTATCGATCGACGAATGACATATCCTGGCCTCCGCTAATGGTAAATATTGTATTGTAGTCATTTCCCACTTCTGTTCTTAATTCTAACACATGAAAAGGCTGAAACATATCCTCCACCTGTCCACAAGCTGACCTCCCACTTCAAAGGCGTTCCTAAGTGTACTACCCTGAGGTGGCTTGTGTCAAACCACGTAGTCTTGCTTTGTTACCCGGTGCTTAGTTTACAACTGGGATTAGATATGTTGCGGGAAAGTTTGTCGACTGCATGTGTTGGGTGCTTGTTTGAAGTTTAGGTTGCATTTATTTATCCGCTGTATTGTATGATCTAATTTTTGTACTAGTACTTTCTTCGCATTATTTAGAGAGCCTAAAGGTAGCCCTCGTTCTACAACTATCACGGACAGAAATGGTTGAATTTCGCGATATTCGCGATCAGATATTTGACAACACCGAAAGGGAAGCTCAAACTCTTCTTCGGTACCGGACTATAGTTATAGAGGTTCAGTCAACAATAGATATACAGACCAATTCCTTGAACGAGGTGCAGGCCATCAGCGAAGGTGGGGATTTCGGGATCAGCACCAAGCAGTTCACAAAGAAAAGCAACGTCTTGACAAAAGCAAGTCTCCCATGGGGAATTGCACATGTCAACTTAAGTAACAGTGGTAAGAAGCCAGTTTGAATGCTGCCCATATGCAATTGGAATCACGAAGGTGCTCCTGCCAATTCCAATTCCATCTGAAACCCCAATGCACGATGTGCAGTCATTCGCCACCACTTGCTTTGCTGGAAAAGAGGTCACCGATCACTAGTTTCGCGTGACAATTGACGGTTCATCGGTTGTGTGATTTGGGAGGCTGTATAGTAGAGCTAGTAATGAGGACTCGACGAACCGCCTCTGATCGTCATAGAACGGACAACATCGTTGCAGTCGGCCAGATCAACAGCCGTCTCGAAATTCGATTGAAATTCATTGCGAAAACCATCCAGTCAGTTTTTGACTGGGTTGTTGTGGCAAATATTTGCTTCATCGTCAGATAGAACAGCCATGTTAAAACAAATGGAAAGCAAAGCGCCTGGATGCAGCACGAAATATTTTGTTAGTTCGGTTACCATCTATAGGATAGATATTATGTTAATGTGCTTTATTTCCTGTTGAAAAAAATTAATTTAAAAGACACTTTTGAACTATCATGGTAAGAAGTTATAAAAGTCAAAGTCCAGAACTACCAAGTCCTTCAAGAGCATGTGTACAAAACCTATTCTGGCGTCCTGTCTCTGATTCCCGCGCACACATCGTGTCGTCACCCTCTTGATATCACGGACGCACATAAGTATATTCCAGCCCAGCCAAATCCCCAATGATATCCTTAAGCGATAGGCCATCAAAGTCGTCAGACAACGGTTTGCCACTTGAACTGTATGGTTGCCTCGGAACAAACATCACCGGATCATCATTCCCTCGCTTCGATTTCCTCACAACTTCTACGATCTTCTCAAACGCTCTTCCATTTGGGACGCTCTGTCTCACCTCAACTTCTATTTCCATTTGGAAGGGGCGGTCGTACTCGAGTATGACTGCCCCACCAAAGAACCTCGGAACTCCGTCTTGTGCAACCACGTTTTCATCGATCGTCCATAGTGCCCTGTTTTCCGCGCGTGGGAACTTCCGTTTTGTCGTCGTGATGATCCCGTTAATCTCAGTGAACCGTCGCCGGTCGCCCGAAGTCGCGTATTCCCGGTTCGCCATTGCCCCGGCACTAGCACCGACTACAATTCGACCCAGGTCCACGTTGGCACCCACGGTGTTCTTCACTGTCTCTGTTTGGAACGACTCGGGGCCTCGCGCGTGCATGGGAAAGAGGCTCACGATCCGGGGGGCCTGGGACATATCGGTTGGCTTTGCCGAGTCCGAAAACGACAGGCGTATAATTGCGAACTTGATGCGGTAGCTAGTGGAGTGCAGGAATTGCGATTGGAAGACTACCAGAGCTGCCGGTTTCGTCTTGAAGGTGCCGTAGGCGATGGTTTCGAGCGTGGTTCGGATCATGACTCGGGAATTCAACTCGTTAACTTGGATGAGCTGTCGGTTGATCTCCTCTTGGTCATTGTGAATGGCAAGTTCATCTTCGACTGCGTTTTGGAGCTCGAGATCGAGGATGATTTCTTTCGGAGTGGTACATTCGGAAACATTAGAAGCCATGATATCAGGTATCACCAAGAAGAGACCTGGCGTTGGGGTTGATTCTTGCGGTTGTTGATCAGTTATGTGGCAAGATATCGAACGAACACTCTCTGAGGCTGTAAACCCCACCGCAGGAAGCTTCGAAACATCTCGGCTAGCGCGGAGCCTTTTATTAAAAAATAAGTGAAAATTCACTGGCCATAGTTTCACATTTGTTTGTAGTCATATTGTATTCAGCCGCTTTCGGCAATGACATACATCGACCTAATTATCTATCCCACCCCGATGAAAATGCAAAAGCAAAAAACCAGTAAAGTAGTGCGTCCCAACCCCCACCCTTATCCCCGGCCGCAGTTACGTGGAGGCCTCGTGATAAGTATTCTATCTAGTTGTCTAGCATTGTGTCATGCGGATTACGTACCCAATTAGTAGTAGTAGTAGTGTGATATAATATCATGGGGGACACCACAACGTTGCAGTTTGGGATTTGTGTATTGGGTGCAGCGCCTTTTTGCCGAAACATCGTGGTCACTATGGCTGAGGATTCTACCGTGCAAGAAACCATCTTGAAGGCTCGAAGTGCGCAGGTGATCGGTAATTACAACCAAGCTACAATCATCCTGACCGACTTATTGAAAGAGCAGCCTCGTGTTTGGGAAGTTCGCCTTGCACTTACCCTCAACTATCTTCGTCAAGGATATTTAAATCAAGCTATTGCCGTTCTAGATCCCATCATTAAGGGCACCGCACCGTTCCCGGATGGTAACCGCGACGCCGACCTGGCTGGGTTTCTAGCTACCTATCTGAAAGTCCGCCATACTGGTAAATTTCCTGAGATTTGGGAGTCAAGCTGCAGGACGATATGGGAGTGCCATCTGAGGAGACTGAAGCCGGATGAATACACCGAGGCAGAAGTGAGATCCTTTTTTCTGCCTGAAGTCAAAGTGGGCTGATTCAAAGCGGTGGTATCGGGGGACAGATCACGATTGAGGTACTTTGGCATGAAGCAATCCACTACGCCTCACAGAAAAATAAAACGAAGCTGCAAGAGTACATCACTCCTTCCCACGGCCAATTACGATTGCATCGACTGTGCGAACACTTCATTGGCAGTGGTTGCATCTCCGAAGCTTTGAAAATTGCACGGGTTCAAAAGAAACTTTGGCCGGAGCAACCCTCGAGCCTCTCGGTGGAAAATTCGGGATATTCGTTGGAGGTAGCGGGCCTTTTGTGTCGCTTGGAGGGAGCGTTGGATGCGGCAGACAGATACTATGCGATGGCGGGTCACAGGCATGGGTGTATCGATGTTAACACAACTCGGCTTCGACATCGCATCATGAAAGCGACCCCAGCAACTTATTCAGATATAGATCGCACGGCGAAGGAGTTGATATCCCTCTACGAGAGCATTGATTATCCAAGAGGCGCTTTGTTTGTGCTCCATACAATCCTCGCTTGGAAACACAGCGGTGGTTTACCAAGTGAGCCGGAACATGTCGAAAAACTTTTGTATCTGGTGGATGTAACCGGCGAAGTACTTCCTGACTTTCTTCAGCATCCCCAGTCTGAAGTTTGCCCAAGCAGCCCGCCGCCACTTACAACTGCCCACGATTGCCAGCAGAGTATGCAACATCCCGTAACTTTGGAGGAGGAAACTGCAACCTCCCTAGCATCGTGGATCGCTGGGCCTAGCCGGTCTCTCTTAGGGAAACTCGGTTCGTCATTGTCAAGCATCACCAACACTTTGCGAGGCCGGCTCTCCGACGAGCGTCTCAACGACGACCGCGAGTTCTCTACGCTCGAAACTCTCGCCCTCATCAGCCGCATCGAACGCCACATCTTGCGGAACGCCCGACACCCCGACACGTCGGTTCTCAACTATCTCCGAATCGTCAAAGTAAAGATGCCTGCGTACATGCGCCAATCTCCAGAACTGATGCAGATGATTGACGCAAAGTTGGAATATTATGAACTCAATGAGACTCGTCGCCTGGGATCACCCGATGAGTTCCTGGAGCAGGCCGAATCGCGTATCCGCGCATTCTCCGCCAGTGAGACATCTATTGTTGAGTGGATCCAATACCTGGGTGTGCAACAAATGATCTTGAGCTACTGCAACAGGACGCGCAATTTTGAGAAAGCTGCCGAGACCATGAGCAGTCTCGCCACCATGAAAGAGCATGCACCGAACTCTCGCAGGCTAGACATTTTATTCCTGGGGCTGCAGGTCTTTGGCAAACTCATAGAGGCAACACAGAATTTGCATGCGGATTTTGAGCGCGCCATGAAGGAACCCTTGCGATTTGGCAATGAGGCAGAAAATGCAGATCTTGGTATAAAAGAGTTCGCACACCCTGAAGTAGTAGTATCATCATGCATATCGCTGACATTGATAAATAACAAAAGGCAGTACACACCAACTATGACTTCTGCCACGTCACTCAGTCATGATGGGCGATCTTCGAGTGATGCATCGGTACATGATAGCTCCGATATAGCAGGCATAGACAAATCTGTGAACCCAGAAGTCGTGAAGGAGATGACCGAGCTCTTTCAATTACACAAGGAACGCCGGACAATAAACGGACCCGTCGACCCAGGCAATCCGGAATCGATGATGAAGGATTTGTTTGAAGTCGAACAACTTTTTCGTGCTGTACAGACAATCGACGGCGATGAAGAGACGATACCTCCCGAAGTTATTTCGGACATGCTGAACCCTCTCCAAAGCATTAACAACAGCCTCGAATTTCTCAATGCCCCCCTCAATGCAATGGATCCGCACGTGAATCTTTCGCTGCCAAAGTGGGTCAACACATTGTTCGCGGTGGTTGACATGATTCGGATCCCGAAGTTCATACAACCCATGATCGCAAGTGTATGCGGAGTTGAGGTTGGCCTTGTTCTTGACTATGCCAGAGCAATGTATGCTACATCCACATCATTTTCGGTGTCGGAAGAGCAAATTGAGCAGCTGCGCGATTGCGCACGCCGCTACGAAATGATCCGTCAGACCGATCCAAAAAAAGCCGCTCAGTATACTGATCTGGCACTTCTCGGCTACCAGATGCTCGGCCAATGCACTTTCACACTGCGCACGACAAAGGTTAGAGATCTCGGAAACGAACCGGTCGAGACGCTCCGACGAGCGCGTTCATACTTTCAAGAGGCCATAGGCGTTATCGAATGGGGCTTCGCTGAAGGGGTCAATGCCAGCGCCTTATGGCATGGGTTGCAACATGCAACCTTGACATGGCAGGTTGGAGACACACTGAAGCGTGAAGGGCTCCAAACCTACGATCATGAGACACTTCAACTGGGAGTCCACTATTTCGAGGAAGGGGCGCAAATTGCGCGAGACATTCGTGGACAGCAAGAGCCCATCGCCTCGGACATCTACCGGATCCTGGAGGCCAAACAGCAGTTCAGTGGGGAGGAATACGTCAGGAAGATATACAAGGACGGGTTTGTCTGTAGTGTCCTTGCTGGCAAATACTCAAACGACGAAACGCTGGAGGCCCAGTGTCGAGCGATTGCTTGGAAGTGGATTCAACGGAGCAAAGCTGTCAGTTTGGCGGATTTGTTGGCGCTGAGTCGTACCGTTTCCGCTGCTGATTGGAAACTGCTCGAGAAGCATCCCGAACAGAAGGCACTTCTGCGGCAAGAGGTTGAATTACTGGGCAAGTTGAACAGCCAGGCACCTATCGGGTCAACTACCGGCATCCGCAAACAACTCAATGACATCCGAAAGCGCATGGGAAACAAGGAACCGTTGCAAGAGATCTTGCGGGACCGCGACTGCGACGGCATGACACCAGAAGACTTGACACCGCTGACACTCCGCATGGGCCTTATGGTATCGTGCGGCAACGTCACCTTTGTGGACTGGGTATTCGACACAGCCAGCGGTCGAATGAAGGTTTTCTCGGCCACCTGCATCATGGGCCACTACAACCTCCAGATAGAGGATGTGCATGATTTCACCATGCCCAAGGCCGTGGCGTGGGTCCAAGCCAACCTTAACCACCGCGTCTTGTCAAACGCAGACCTTGCCGACCACAAACTCAAAGAACTAGCCCCTCTCGTTGCTCCCCTACGTAAAATCACCAAGCCCGGCAGCGTCCTGGTCCTCTGCCCGACATTCGAGCTCCACAAGATCCCCCTTCACGCCTTGCCGATCGACGACGATCAGATCCTGCTCGAGCGCAACCCCGTAGTGTACATACCCAGCCTCACCATGCTGCACCACCTCGCGCGTCTGAACCAGCACGGGTCTGTACCCATGCCCGCAACCCGACCTTCGAATTCTCCGCGCCCGCCGCCCACCGCCGCCGTCCTGTCTGTCTATGACCCCGCCAACGCTTCTAACACCAGCCAGTTACACGAAGCTGACGCCGTCAAATCCAGTCTCACCACGATCGCCACCACCCTCCACACAACCCTCCAAGCCGGTCAGCACGTTAACGTCCCATTCTGGTCAACCCACACCCGTGATGCCGCATTGATCCACTTCCACGGGCACGCTGTTTCCGCCCCTAACGGTGCTCACCAGGCACTGGTCCTCCAGCCCACCGACACTACCTCCGACATTGGCACTGACACCCCCGCGCATCATCTCACCGCACGCAAGATCCTAACTATGAATTTCACGTGCTCGCCGATTGTGGTCAACATCGCATGCGCGTCGGGGTCCGCGGAGCTCAAGGCCGGCGACGAGTTGTTTGGACTAACGCCGGCGTTTCTGCTGGCGGGCGCGCAGTCGGTGGTGGGGACTATGTGGCCCATAAGAAGTGCTGATGGGAGGGCGTTTACAGAGGCTTTCTATGATGAGTTGCGCAGTGCTGGTGGTGGTGAAGGACAGGGGGCAGTGGTAGATTTAGCGCGAGCGCTACAGAATGCGGTGCTAATGATAAGGGATAATGAAGAAACGGACGCACCGTATCATTGGGCGTCGTTCACGGTTTGTGGGTTGTGGAAGGTACCATTTGGGCTTTCGGGGTCGGTGGAACCGGTGAAGGGAGAGGACGAGGGCCGGAATGATAAGCGTAACAATCTGGATGAGAATCAGAATAGGGATGAGGCTGGTGATGAGGAGGATAGGGAGGATGACAATGAGAATGAGGAGGAAATCAATAAGACTGAGCCTCTGGAGTAACCTCGACAAAGTAGTTGGTTTATATTTCCAGCAACATGAATGTGTTATTTTGATTCGCTTTATGCAGTTACTCTCCAACATTTCTAGTAGCCCTGACAATGAACTGTTCTATTGTTTTATTCAATTCCTTGCGCACCCTGTGCTTCCATGTGATGTTCTTGTCCTAAAAACAATCAAAAACAGTATTCCAGATAGGAGCTGTTGACAATAGATGTGATGGAGAAGAAGAAAGTGAATTGTCTACCAATACAAAAGAAGGAACAGTAGACATATACGTAATAAATTTGAAGGACAGCATCATGCTCACTGCCAAGCGGAGCCCAAAGCGGGAGTATCTCCAGACAGTGCGGGAGCGCTGTACAGCATCTGCCCGACCTGTACTGAATGTCAATAATAAAGGAAAACTTGCGAGCTCTAGGCATAGCGTGGCCGCCGAATAGTTTGTAAGGTGCTTAACAACCCACCTCTTTGCACTGTACACTCACACTCTCTTTGTTATCCTCATCACCGAATTCCACTCAGTCAAATTTCTATCGCTGTTTCTACTAGTATTCTCCCCCACTCAAATATGATTCTCTTCACATTCTACAATCCACCCTAAATGTCATCACAGTACCCACACGGTTACGTTACACACTTCAAGGCCACACCCAGCACTCCAGAAGAACCCCAGATTAAATTTTTCCAACCTTCCGTCTGACTACAGTTTGGAAATTCAAAGGGGTTCTGGCCCAATGCAACGTATCCAGCAGAACTACGAGACGCTCGTGCGGATTAACAAACAATAGATGTCGATGACGTCGAGTGCATAGCTCAATTTGATCTCACGTAACCAATCATGGTAATGCGCTAGGTTGCCACAACAATACAACAGATTTGATAATAGAGAACAATTCAGCTTAAGGCTGCTAGAGTATTGGGAAGGTCATGTTGCTTTTAAGCATACCTCCTTTTTTCTGTTCTGACTCATAGATACAATTGGTTGGCTTTCTTCGCCGCCCCTTCTTCCTATAGATCCTTCTACATCATGTCCGTGCGAGCATATTGTTGAGACCAAAAGAGAAAGAACGAAGAAGCTCAATTGTCTATTGATACAAGAGAAGGAAAATACTAAACTTATATACAGAGAAAAGACCATACTCGGCGAAGCCTAGTATCACAACCGGAGCCCGAAGCCGAGTGCCAGTGCCGAAGCTAGGTTTCCTCCTCACCATGGGGGCGGGCGAGGCCCATGGGAGCCACAAGCCACCAGCCTGATGCCCGTAGCTATAGGCAGATGGGGGCTGTAAGCCCCCGAACGCCACCGAAGCCACCATGCCAAATCTGATACCAACATATATGAAATGCTTGACAGCAGGCATTGATTGCGACGCATCACTGACACCCCTGACCCCAATCCGGGTGTAACTTCTCCCGCTCCTTTATCGCCGGACGCTTACGGTCTTAAGCCATGCCTATTATGGTAACACATCCTCCGTGACCTCGCTCACTAAAGATGTGGTCCTGTATAACTACAGTTGGGTTTCCCCCATCCGGAGTTCCTTCTCTTGTTCCTTCTCCCTCCGCTGCTGAATGTCCTTCCATGCTTTCTGGGTGAATATCTCTTAAGCCATCAAGATACCTTCAAATATTCAACCACATTGGTCCTCAGTTAATTTTGCAAACTCCTCTGCCAGAATCTCCTTGCCTGGCTGGTACTGCATATCCATGCCCAGTTTACAGGGTATATATCAATTCTTCACTAAAGCTTCTATGTTACTACTAACTGTTCATTTGTATAGCATTATAGTGTAGAATCACCCAAATGCAACAGTACGTTACACCTGAGTGTTTAATAGTGTTGAAACGTGGTAATATTGCAAGGGTACATATGCCAGCCCTCCGCAGTATAAGAATAAGTTCAAAGGTGTATGGTTTGCAATTGGTGTCATCAAGATGGCCACATAAAGCACAAGGTAAGACATTCAGTACAGAGTCTAATCTCTATGGTAATATTAGTGTAAGGTTGGTGGTTACCCTTAGCTGGATACTTATGAGACCAGCTGGTAACTCTGGCCACTAATACTTCACAACACCATGATATCATCCCACCTGATTAGGGCCGAAATCCTGGGCTATTAAGTGCAAGAAGAACAAAGAACCAACCTGCATATCCACATGAAAAATCCCATCAGTCACATTACTGATCCGTATCACAAGGGCAACCTTGCCATGCCTTGGGACCAACTACCTGCATTTCACTGCCTTTCAGAGGCGGTTATACTGCGGTCTCCATCAGTTATACCAGACCACGTGCCACAACAAATCAATAGATGGAAGAAAATATCCGATTCATGTAAACCTGCATATCTCAAGTGCAATCGATTCCAACACATCTGAGTTCTCACTATGAACAACTCTGCAGCAGATTTCAGTGGCCTTTGTCCGACTTATCAATTATTTCGCAAGTGTTCCTCCTGTTTTGTAATTACTTCCACCATTCAGATATTTTCATATACCCGGCCCACTAAATCAGGTAGTGTGTCACGGTTTGAAGAAGTACGAAGATTCTTAGGAATTCTGATGGGAATTTAGCGATGGTGTGGAAGGAATTGTGTTGTGGAGAGGTGGAGGCTTTGGGAGACGCAGAGAATGTGGTGAGATGGTGAGGGTACAATTTGGAATGATAAGTAAGTGGTCTGAGGTGTTGCGACGTCTGGTGAGGTGGCATGGTTGTACTGAAAAGATGTTATGTTAATGGTGGGTAAGATCATAGGATGAGGTTTGGATGGTGCATTGGATTATGTGGAATGGTTCGAGGGTGGCAGATGAATTGTATATTCAGAGGGTGTTGTTGGCGCTGGAGGATTGACTTTTCTTCTGTCTTGACTGGGTCTCTGGTATGGCAAAGCAAGTTACGACTTTGAAACAGGTTCGACTTCTGTGCTGCCTTGATTCCCATGAAACGACCTTTGAGCCACTTGTCTGGTTTTCTGACCTCACATTGTTGTTACCAGGATCACCTACGCCCGATCCCGCCCGTTACACTAGAACGAATCCTACTACATTGTACCTGTTATTGAATGTACCTACATTCATCAAAAGGGTGGAAGTAATGTTCCGAACATTGTTCCATTTGCTTTTGGTTTTGCCTATCACCAAATCACCAGTCTTTAAATGTTTGCAAAGATTATATTGACGAGCTTCCCCAACTTACCGGATGTGATATCACTCAATACCCTGACAGTTCACCATATTCGAATGCAAAAGTACAACAGTAACTGTACGTCACGATCAAATTGATTTCACCATGCTGGAATCTCTTGCCTTGTTCTTGAACCCACACCCTTGAACACCTTTGAAAGCATCGAAGTGCTACCTGCAGCAACCTTTAAGGAAGAACCCCTCAGAGCCTATTTTTGGGAACAGTCGACTGTCCTCTCCCCTTGAAAGACTTACTGGACAGACGCAGCCAGAGAAGGAGGCGGACTCGGTATTAACCACCCCGTGTTTGGACCACATAGACCTAGATACCCAGGAGCACACTCCTGGTTCCCCTGTGATTCTGAAGAACCTTGTGACTGCGAAGGACATAACTGTGCAGGAACCCATTCGACCATTGGACACACAGCAGCAGCAGCAACAACATCTAAGTCTTTGGGAATCCCGCTGATTTTTATAGTACCTCCAACTCCCAGTCCCTCCGAAATCAACCCATATAATTGGCACTGGTAGATGTACTCGATCCACTGCCATGTCAGGATCAACAGAACCCCGAGCGGCCCTGGTGTCCGTCGAGGATCAGGACGCCATCATGGCACTCCTCGACATACAGAGAGATGCCATGGGATTCGAAGACTTGACTGAGGCTTTTGCACAGACAGAACAGGTACTAATCAGGGTAGTACAAGACTCACAACCCATCCGTGAAGTGCAGATGGTGTGCGAGCACCCACAACAAATCATCGACCTACAATGACAGGTCCCGGACAAACAGACAAAGCAGCTTCTGCCCCTGCAGTGTGACGTTATCGAAATAGAGCAACAAATACAGACTCTGACGAACAAACGGCACGAAATCAGGAGGAGATGCCCAGCCACAGTCACAGACGGGGAGCTACGGGAAGAACTAGCAGTTCTCGCCCAGGATGCCCTGTAATCTGGACAGGAAATATGTTCTAGTCCAGTCAGGGAGAATGTCCCTCCGGGGAGAGACCGGTCCATTCACAGAGTCCCACCGTCAGTGACTGGACTGGTTCATTCGCGGAGTATACCCCTGCACCCCACCGCAGTGAATGGACTGGTCCATTCACCGAGTGTACACTTGGTGAATACTCTGCACACACATGCCCACGCATGTATGCGCACTCAGCTGGCCATATCCAGCTGAAATCATCAATGCAATTGCATTTACCCCAGAGCAACTACGTGCATTCAGCCCACATCGCGAAACTCGACAGTACTTTGAAAGTTCCTGATCGTACCACGTGCTTTCTGGCTTTTGGCTGCTTTCCACACACTTTCGCTGCGAATGCTCTTTCGCGCCCTTTCAGGCTTGGAGATTTTCACTTCTCTTTACGTCTTTCGCTGCAAAATCTCTTTCGCTGCAGAACCTCTTTCGCACTAGATGCAGCTGGTTTATGGAAGAGGCGCAGCCGGTTGTTTGAAGTGAATCTTTGCAGTGATGCAGCTAGTCTTTTGCTCACTCCAGCAGGGACGTTCACCACCCGTTGCGATAATCGAGAGGATTCCCCAGGCTATGACCGAAAGGCATCTTCAGCTGAGCAGTATAAGGTTACACAACAGAAAAAGAGATTTCTTGAGAATCAACTAACTTAGTGGATTTACAGTTCTTATTCACAAATCCTGATATCAATAAACTTTTAGACAAAGTTTATTCCTGCGACTAACTGTCTCCGCGACCAACTCTGGCCCCCACACCTGTAGTCACAATCTGAGAATCTCACGATATCCAATGGCCATGGTGTTGAGGATTTAAGTCGATGGTACTGGGTTAATGGCGATACTTGGAGTCACAGGGAGAGCAGATCTCCTAATCAGATGTGCCACTGGAATCCGCAGCTTGATTTTCAGGGTAATTGGGCCGGTGTGAGTGCGAGCGTGAGTGCGAGCGTTGAGTATACTGCTTTAGCCTCATCTGCAAGAAGCATGAAAGTGTATCTGCGCGAAAGGAAATATGCAGCGATAGTCGGCGAAAAGCCTCAAAGTTTGCTATACTTTCAAAGTTGCCTCCCACCTGAGTCCTGACACCTTCTGAGTTTACTTTTGTGCCGGTGAAAGCCTGAAAGAGCCTGAAAGCGACTCGTACGGTTTTGCGATAGCACAGAGGCCAACGACAAAAGTGATATAGCAGAACTGGATATAGAGGAAGGAGAGGGTCTTGAAGAGTACCATGATGTAGGCAGGGAGGAGGCGGAAGAGGACGATATAGAGGAAGAAGGCATTGATGAAGATGAGCTGGTTTCAAGTTCGGATATGGAGCATAGTGTAATTGTAGCTGAACCACGGCGTTGAGTGAAATTAGTACTTTGTATGTATGCTCCGCGAATGAACCAGTCCAGTCACTGAGGGTGGGACTCCGTGGCTGGACCGGACTCTCCGCGGAGGGACATCCTCCGTGACTGGACTAGAACACACTATGCAGTTTGAGGACTCAGTTAGCGAATGCCTTGACGTTAGCCGCCAGAACAGACCCGGTTGCTCCCCAGGCTCCAGACGATAGTGGCCACAGAATTCCCGACTCCCCGGACTATTCAGCATCAGATCGAACTCTGGTGAGAGGCTGGATCACTCAGCCCAGGCTGGTCATACGACACAAAACAGCCAGCTTTCCCGACCAACTGTCAAAGATGCGGTACCAATTCAACCGCTTGAGGAGAATTGCGTTCGACCAGATCTTGCCACACATCCGGGAGGATGGAACAATTGGGCTGAGAGACCTACTATCAATTATTCAACTCCTGGAAGCAGCTTTCAGAGACCCCTACCATGTAGCCACCACTGAATGGAAAATGCCGGAGATCAAATACAAGCGCCGCGTATTCACTCAGTATTATGCTGAGTTTCAGGTTATTGCTGCCAACCATGATTGGAATTATGCGGCCCCAAGGAATGCCCTTTGAATGGGTCTGTCTGAGGAGATGACAGATTCATTCACTGATAGTGATATGCCCGAGGAGCTTCCTGCGTTTGTGACTGTCTGCCGAAAGCCAGGAAATCAGATCCGCCAACGAGGAGCGGAAAACTCTGCGCAAAATCCAGGAGAAGCGATAGGTTTTGCTTCCCCCAGGCCTCCTCCATCCCCACAGGCTCCTGAAACGTCATCCGCTGGGACCATTGCCGGATATACAGAACCAGCATCTGTGCATCTCAGTGCAGGCTGGAGGAGGATTCAGGCAGAAGAGAGGGCAAAGAGGGTTGCGGATGGGAGGTGTTTGTACTGTGGTGGGTTTGACCACAGGGTGGCACAATGTGCAGCAACAAAGAAGGCTCAGACTTTCAAGCCGGCTGGAGCGGAGGCCAATGGAGAAGGAACCAAAGATGGTTCCGAGGAATCGGGAAAAGATTTGGGCAACCCAGGCCGGGCGGCGCTTTGGTTGACAGGAAAAGTTTCATTTTCAATGTGTTGAAATGTTTTGGAATTTTACAGTTATCAGTTAGCAAGGTGGAGGTATTGGAAGGTTCAACGGAAGGGAAACATTTAGTTATAACCTGCACATTGACCGTGAATAACCAAGAGGTGCCCACACATTCACTGATTGATTGCCGAGCTATCGGCATTGCATTTATACATCAAGATTTTGCTTGCCATCTTCATATACCCAATCAGGAACAGAAGGAAGAGAAACAGATCGAGGTGATCAACGGAAGACCCATCAAGTCCGGAGATATTACGCATAGTACTAAGGTCGGCATGAATATACAAGATCATGCAGACCAGCTACCGATGTTTCTTACGAAGTTGGGGCATTATCTCATCCTTCTCGGAATTCCCTGGTTAAGATTACATGCTGTTGCAGTACAATTTGCATCCAATATGGTGACATTTGGATCACAATATTGCGTTACACATTGCCATGATGAATCTGTTACAGTTTGAGGAGTTAGTGAGAAACCCCCAGAACCAGTATATCAAAAACGAGAGGAAATAGTTGAGCCACAAATGTGACCACAGTGGCCATTTCGACGGAATATTGTTATGCCTCATGGATCATTGTTCTTCCGGACAGTTATGAAACAAAGACTTGTAATATTTAAGGCATCACTTTATGATATCAATAAGGCTATTGAAGCAACAGTTTTGACAGAATGCCCCCTAGAGGTAATCGGTTTCAAACAGTATTATCAGTTCCTCCCACCATTTAGTAAAGTATTAGCTGATCGATTACCACCGCATCGACCGGGGATAGGTCATGATGTCCGGCTACAGGATGGGGAAACTCCCACTCGGGGGCCATTATACTCATTGTCAAGGACCGAACTGGTGGTGTTAACAGAATGGCATGAGGAGATTATGTCCAAAGGGTTTATTCGACAGTCATCATCACCGTTTGCTGCACCAGTTTCATTCGCAAAGAAGCCAGATGGAGGATTCCTGTTCTTTATTCACTTTTGGGACATTCATAGCAAGACAATAAAGAATCAGTATCCCCTTCCATTGATACAGGAAACACTGAACCACTGGGGTCATGCTACTGTGTACACAAAGCAGGACGTTTAAGGAGCCAATAATTTACTCTCTGACATGGGAGTGGATGAATATAAGTTACCCTTTCGAACTAGATATGGGCTGTTTGAACCTACGATAACGCAATTCAGAATGACGAATGAACGAGTGGACTTCCCAGCCTATAATACTGATGCCATGAGGGACGCTTCGGATGATGGTGCATCGGCCTAGTTGGATGATGTCCTGATTTATAGTGACGCTGAAGAAGAGCATGTTGGCCATGGCAAATGGTTTATGCAGCGGTTACTGGAGGCAGGGCTGTATTTGAAACCAGCTAAGTGCAAGTTTGATAAGCAAACAGTAAGATGTTTGGGATTGATTATATCAACAAAAGGGATATCGATGAATGAGGATAAGATTGAAACTGTATTGAATTGTGGCCGGGAGAAGAAGACCCAGTATGGACGACTTAATAATCTCTTTGAAGTACAACAATTTGTTCGATTTTGCATTGATTACCGACGTTTCATTCCATTGGATTGTGAGAATGCGGAACCCCTTACAAGGCTGACGAAGAAGGATGTACCATTTGTATGTGAATAAGAACAACAACTGGCTTGCGTGACTAAGATCACCGCATTTACAACCGCTCCAGCACTCTGTCATTTTGACCATGAGAGGGAATTTATTATTCAAACAGATGCTTCTGATTATGTGTCCACAGCAGTGTTATCCCAATGGGACGATGAGGGAGTGTTAAATTCTGTAGCATATTTTTGGAAGAAACATACACCTGCCAAGTGCAATTTTGATATATATGATAAGGAGCTAATAGCCATTATGAAAGCACTCGAGGAATAGAGACCTGAGTGTGAATGCGCTGCGTACCAGCTACAGTTGATAACTGACCATAAGAACCTTGAATATTCTATGACGAAGAAGCTCCTAAACCAAAAGCAGGATCGATGGTCAAAGTTTTTAACACCCTTCGATTATAAAATAGTATATAGACCAGGTAAATCAACCGGGAAACTAGACGCGTTCACGAGGAGGCCGGGAGACCGCCCTGACCAGGGGGATGAAAGATTAAAAAATATGGAACAGATGGTTCCAAAGCTGCAGAACCTACCGGAACGATTGCTTTTGTTGGTGGACAGCCTGCCAGCTCAGGGCCGTCCCTCTATTTCCAATCTGATAACAAAGGCGTATATAGCTGTCCCATTACCAGGGAACATACCGGAGCAATTCGAGAAAATGAAACGTTGAGGTAGATTACTGCAGCGGAATGTACGGAACAGGACGGAAGCATCCAGAATTGAGGAATGTGGTATGTGCTGGAGGATGACCGGTTACAGTTACGATTAATACAGGAATACCATAATACCACACTTGCTAGTCACGCGGGCAGAGCGCAGACGTTCAACCTTCCGGATAGACAGTATTACTCGAAGGATATGTGGAAACAAGTGGATCAGTATGAGTGAAATTGCCATAGTTGCCAATGGTGTGTAACGGCGACACGTCACTGTGGCCGTGTAACTGCGATTCAATAATGTTTGCCCGCCACGTGACTTAGATCTCTAGCGACAATCTTACCTAGACAACTATTTACTATCACTCGAGTCCATGTTTGCAACCGTATACCTCTAATTGCGATATGTATGCCTATCAGGCCAAACACTGGCGTACGTGCCGTTATATGGTCCCAGAACTCCCGACATTCAATGATTAGCGTCCTTCAACCATTACGAGTTCCGGAGAAACCATGGGAGGAAATGTCAATCGATTTTGTTGTAGGGTTACCAGAGTGCGTAGGGTTCAATGCAATTTCAGTGGTAGTGGATAGGCTCTCGAAAATGCGACATTTTATTCATTGCCATACCACGATTGATGCTACAGAGATAGCAAAGTTGTCTTTATGCGAGATTGTAGGTCATCATGGGCTCCAGCAACAATCATTTCGGATCGAGGCCCTCAGTGTGCATTAACCTTCTGGGGCAAAATATACTCTTGTCTAGGGATTGATCGACGAATGACAACAACATTCTACCCTCAAACTGACAGCCGAACTGATGGAATGAATGTGAGCATGAAACAGTACCTGCGAGTGTTCGTTAATCACCGACAGGATATTTGGGTACAGTGGCTTGAGCTGGCTGAGTTCGCTGCAAGTACCGTATTATTGGAAATGACCCAGTGTACCCCTTTCTTGGCGGTTCAAGGAACGACTCCTCAGATGTCGTTTGTAGGAGAACCAACAAATGATCAGGATGATCTATGCCTGAGTGCTGATCAGGGTCAAGCTACGATGCAACAGGTTCATGAGCACCTTTGAGTAGAAATGGAACTAAGTCAGGCAATATAGGAACAGTGTTCCTAAGAGGCACGGCCGGCCGCGTGGCATTTTAGTGGCTTGCTGGCCCAGCCCGGCCTGGCCTCTTTTCTGAAAGCCTGCGCACTAAGGGCGGCCTTGCCAGACCTGGGTCAGAAACCGCCAAGGAAACGCCTGCAGATTGGCCGCCTGGCTGCTAAGAATAGCCGCCCGGCTGCCAAGGAAAAGCCTGCAGGCTGGCCACACGGCCTAGTTATGAATTTATGATGGACGATGGCTGAGTTTACCTTGGTGGCTTTCTCAGTTACACACTGTTGGCAGCAGCAATGGGTGTCATTTAAATAAAATATGTTTATGCTTCTTCGATTGAATTTATACATTGCCAAAGTAAGCCTGCGGGCAGGCCGCCCTACCACAAAGACAACGCCCGCAGATGGGCCACCCGGCCGCCAATCAAATGGCTGCAGGCCTGCCGCCCGACTTGATCCTGCAGATCAGCCGCCTCGCCGCCAAGAGCCAGCCTGTAGATCGGCTGCCTGGCCGACAAGGTAAAGCCTGCAGGCCAAGCCCAGCCCTCATTTCAAAGCCACCACTAAGGGCGGCCCGGCCTGGCCACTTAAGAACACTGTATAGGAAGAAGTGGCAAACCAAGGACAAACTCCTGCACCAAATATACAGCAATGGACCCAGGCCAGGCTGGATGCCCGAAATATACGAACTACTCGACCCATTCGGAAGTTGGATTGGAATAGGTTCGAACCGTTTAGAATTCTTTGTAGAATATCGCCATATGCCTATGAGTTAGAACTGTCTTTGTCAATACGAATTCATCGAGTCCAACTTGTTTCACTGTTCGACCCAGTGCTGGATGACCCCCTTGTCGGTCAATGAATAGAACACCTTCCCCTGGTGGAAGTCAATGGTGAGGAGAAATATCCGATATCTAGTATTGAGGATAGTCAGATGTATCGGAACGGGCAACTTTATCTGATGCGGTGGACTGGGTATGATTCCCATACGCGGGAGCCTGCAAAATTCTTTGATGGCCTACAGGCAGTAGATGAAATTCACCAACAATACCTTCAGAAGCCAGCACCACTGCAGAATGTTGTCGGATGACCTCGGGCCCAGGAGGGGGAAACTGTCACGGTTTGAACATCTACGAAGGTACTAAGGAATTGTGATAGGAATTCGGCGGTTTTGTGGAAGGAATTGTGATACGAAAAGGTGGAGACGTCGGAAGACCGAGAGAATGCGGCGAGATAGTGGCAGTAAGATTTGGAATGTAAGGAAGCAGTCTGAGGTGTTGCAATGGCGGGTGAGGTGGCGTGGTTGAACTGATAAGATGGTATGTTCATGGTGTGTAAGATCATAGGATGAGATTCGGATGATATATCGGAGCATGCGGAATGATTCAAGGGTGACAGACGAATTCTTTACAAAGAGAGTGTTGTTGGCGTTGAAGGATTTCTTTTTCTTCTATCTTTACTCGTTCTCTTGTATAGCAAAGCAAGTTACGACTGTGAAACAGCTTCGACTGTAGTCCATTCTTGATTCCTTCGAAACTAACAACGAGCCTCTCCTTTTGTTTTTTGATCCCACATTTCTGTTACCAATATCACCTACGCCCAATACCGCCTGTTACATAGTTTAGGTTCCGATAATGCTTCTTGGAGTCAAGTATCTGTTCAACATTCCACTGCTCTTGGTTGTGGAAAATCACTCTATGTGGTTTTGAGAATGTTTGCAAAATACCTGGGGTTGCTCGTGATTAAGCTGTGACATAAGGAAAACATCACGATTCCACATTGTTTTCCTGAAGTCACATCTGGCAACACAGCTGTGGATGATCTTACAAAATACATACAGTCCAGTCTGATTGAACTCAACATTCTTGGACTGTTAGACATGCAGAACAGCTATTCAAGAGCTACAATCGGTTGCCAATTTAAATTCTATCATTGTTCCCCCAGCACATTGCAATTATTGTACATTGGATTTCAACAGCTTGTCCAGCTGATGTGACTGAACCTCTGATACATCTGCAGTCATTAGATTCACTAGTATTTCCAACCAGATATTGTGGAGCTCATTTAGTAGCTGGAACTGCATTGTTGGGTGGTTATTGTACTTGGCCCAGAATGGTGTCACCTTCTTTGAGTTATGAATGGAATTGTTGCAAGCAAACCCTCCTAAAGGTGATAGCAGTTCCCACTTATCACACTGTGAGTTGCAGAAGTCCCATAAGTCCTTACCGAAGGTCCAGTATTGCCTTCCCATCAAGTCATCGCACACTGAATCAATTAACAGTCAGGTATTAAGGGTTAGGTGTGAGCTTACGCGTTTCAAGGGATGGCTGGTAAATTCAGTTCAGCTGTTAGTAAAAATATCATCTGATATGCCAAGTTTCAGGATCACATGTTTGAATCTCACTCATGCCAGCTCAAGTGAGTCAATATCCTGACTGCTGGGGATGTAAATTGCCATTTCCATCAATCAATTGACAACTACCAAGATTGACATATACTGGAAGGTGGTTGACTTGAAACATGTAAAACTGATTCTGCAGTCAGCCATTGTTTGACCGTGGATATGTGGGCGGGCTGTATCCTGACTCAATCTGAACTAATGACCTATCCAGGAATTCCAACATGCTCAACTCCAACATGCCACTATGTGGCATTGCAATGAAGACTGAATCCCTCGAGGTGTTGGACCACTTTTCAAATACAGTCTTCATGGTCTTGTACATTGGTTGTGTCGAGGGGCATATTGCGATGCTAATACTTGGCCAAAATGTCAATGTAGAGCCGTAGACAATGGACAAGATAACCCTGAAACATGGCAGGTGCATGTGACAACTCAGAGGGTTTAACTTGGTATTGAAACTGACTACAGGAGGTTCAGAATACAATCTTGAACATCGCTCTGTCTGTGGTTGAAAGGAGTGTGTAGGCATCCCAGAGGTGCAGATTACTCAAGATGTGGACTTCATCTACACCATCAAATAGCTCTGAGATTTGAGGATGGGTGCGTCTACATCAGCAAAATGTAAATCGGTCCGGAAGCCACACGCAATCCTCCCAGACTCTCCGGGCGACCTCACCAGTGCTTCTAAGTACTGCTAGATGCTCCCAGACCCCCCTGCAGCTAAGCAAAGTGCTCTCAGACTCTGCAAGACCATTCTCAGATGCTCCAGAAAGCACCTACAGTTATGGAGGTGCATTCAGGATGCTACGAGATTTGACTTATAGAATAATCAAATTTTGGAGGTCCGGAGACCTCTTCGCAGATCTGCGGGAGACTTCGAGAGAAGCTGAGACCGCTGCGCAGCTCTGCGGGATACTTCGAGAGCAGCCGAGACCGCTGCGCAGCTCTGCGGGAGACTTGGTGCCGTATTCTCACAGCAGTGGTTCTTACATAACCACAAGGCATTTCGTCATATCATATTCGTCTTTGTTACACCCAATGAGCGAGACGGAGGGGGCTGGCTACGGGATTACAGGATCACGGATATTTTTGCCATTTTTCTGCCTAAAACACAGTGAGGTGGGCTCTCAAATCTATGGATGATCAACTAGTGTGGATTGAGTACTATAGATGTGGTTGGGAGGCATATTGGACAACATCACTCGATCATGACTACCATCACTCGTGTCATTTATCCGTCACTCGGAAGACCGCCGGCACCTAATATTGCATGATAGGTCTCTGTCTTTTGTGGCCAGAGATGAGTCTCGTATGGCCGGAGGTGAGCCTCGTATGACCGGAGGTGAGCCTCGTATGACCGGAGATTGCTGTCGACCTGAAGAGTCTATACATAGATGCGTACGCACGCATTCACACTTGTACTCATATATATATGCCCTTGTGGCACTCTTAGATAATATACAATCAACCTTCTCTAAGCATCACTATTTGAACACCTAAAGTTCGGCAGTCTAAGAATGTCTAGGTCAACGAATCACTGTCCGGGGTAGAGCAAGGTCTTGCACTAACGGGACGGAGTATTGCGAACCATGCTGCAAACTTATTACAAGAAAGTGATTGATTGTCTATCTATCACGGAAGCTTGTATTCTCATGCACAAGAGTAAGTTTGTACAACTGCCCACCATCAGCCCTGCTGAATACCATGGGCCGATTCCCGCATGCCCAATGTTCACCAGTCCTCTATAGGTTCTAAGCATACCTGCAACGCTTCCCCTCATGCTACGTTCCATAGCCTGTCTTAATCAATTTATACAAATGTGGAGTCTCTAGGCATCATTAAAACAGTCCTCCTAATGTATACCGTAGGTAGGAACAAAGTGCATTCAGTAACCTTGAGGGCGGCGATCCCGTATAATCAAAGAAACCTGTGTATCCTAATGAAATACTCAGGCGGTCGAAATGTTTTGACACAATTTGGTATGCAGATCAGTGTTCGAAACCGGCCGGGCCGGGCCGGCTTTGATAGGTTGAGGCCCGGCCGTCGGGCTTTCGACAAAGCCGGGCCGGCCTGCCTTAGCGCGGGCTTTTTGGTGAAAAAGCCAGGCCGGCCTGCAGGTTTTCGGGCCGGTTGAGAATCCATGACGGTACGAATTCACTTACTGAATACTAATAATAGCGGTTATTTTTTCGTTTGTCCTCCTCGAACTAGGGACAATAGTGGGAGGTAACAGTATCCCATAGGGTGTTTCACCCCTGATTGTCATGTTTCAGATATGCAGCCCAGCCCGGAGGCTTTTGGAAAGCCCGCAGGCTTTCAAACTATAAGCCCGGCCGGCCCCCCTTAGCGCGGGCTTCCAAATTATCGGCCCGGCCTGGCCTGCCAAAGCCGGCCCGAAAGCCCGCGAGTCGGCCGGGCCCGTTTCGAACACTGATGCAGATCTGTCAATCCTTGTGTCAAAACTTTTTAACCGCCTAAAGATGCAACAACCTTATATCTAACCTAGAATTGACCTCCGCCATCTCCTCTGTTCCTTCTTGCTAATTGTACTGCTTTCGTAAATAGGCTGTGCTTCATCAATGTGCTTGGTCATCAATATGCTTGCTCCGTGCTCTTGGGATTCCGGTGGTGATATTGTGAAAGTGCCCTAGTTCTCACAGACTGATCGGTATCAGTGCTGTCGGGTCACAGCAGGGGTAGTAATTTGAAGTTGCAGTAACTATGCGTCCTTATGTGAGGTTTCGAAGCAGGCGATGTATTCAGCGTTGGCCCTCGGGAGTGGTATCGGTATTGAGCAGTGACTGCTGATAATATTCCGGCGCACAAGACTTCGACACTGACTGAGGCTTGGTACATGGTAAGGATAGCAAACGAGACGAAGTGAGGTTAGCGCCTGCACTTCCTTTTCGAGAACAGGATACTGGGTATGCATGGTGTGGATGGTGGGGCGAGAGGCATACAGCTACATACGATCTCGTACGTTTATGGATGCTAATTCACATGATACAATTGCTAATGCTCACGAGTGGCAATGCAGGTAGAGGTTTGATGGTAAGACGATGTAAGACTCGTCATGAGTCGCTTCTATAGAGTTGGAGTTACTCGGCCCTGGCTATATCACGTGCCACTTGGGTCACACGGTGGTGGGATACCCGATGGTGCAGGTAGTGGTGCATGTCATGTTGGTGCTATAGGTGCTGCAAGTTTTTATCTGTTTTAAACATAATCTATTTCACTCTATCTAGAGTATGACATGCACCGATTCCCCTAAGGCTATGTGCGGAAAATTCCACTCTCTATGGTTTTTCCCCTTTAATTGATGAAAAGAGCAATAGAATGATCAAAACCACTAAACACAACAAAGGAAAAAGAGAGAGAAAAGAGATAAAGAGACAAAGAAAGCCAGGACGGTGGTCAAATCTCTGTTAACCTAGGCGTTAACTTGAGAATGTCCATGATAACCAGGACGTCCGTGACCGCTGGATTCAGTGTTCGAAACGGGCCGGGCCGGGCCGGCCTGCGGGCTTTCGGGCCGGTTGAGAATCCATGACGGTACGAATTCACTTACTGAATACTAATAATAGCGGTTATTTTTTCGTTGG